>LSQX01359468.1_pt1 | contig 72735 bp, 59 predicted proteins | sample 654561 | NCBI WGS metagenome assembly LSQX01 (sample SAMN04489861, study PRJNA283612) | anaerobic digester metagenome | isolation source: 4 biogas reactors fed with cattle manure at either 37C or 55C with and... | place: Denmark: Kongens Lyngby | collected 2014
TGTTCTTTTAAAGTTTCTTTCCTTAGCCAGTAGTACAGCTGTCTTGTGGTTATGTTGTGTTGCCTGCAAAATTCCCTAGCAGATAAGCCGCTGGCTTTGTATGCTTCAATCCTGGCTTTCCATTGCTGCCTGCGTTCCGTATGTGTCATAGATAATCCCTCCCCATCATTTTTACGGAGAGATTATCTCATATTTGCTTGCAAATTTTTAGGTGTGCTCTATTTGACGCTTACATTATATTTATTTATAGCCTGGTCAAATAGAAATCCCAACAAGAGCACTGATTAGATTGTTCCTCAAAATACCGAAAACGGCGGGTTTGAAAAAACTATCAGCTATTATAAATTTAAATCAAAAACCGTCAATTTACTGATTTTAATTCTTTTGCTAAGGGTCCTCTGACGTATAGAATGATTAACAAAGGTATATGTTTGTTTTAATGAATCGGTACCAATGAATTATTTCAAAATAATGTTACAGTGTAAAACAAATACCATGTATGACTGTTACTTCATATATTCTGGGTATAATTACTTTATAGTTGTATAGCAATTGGAATGATGTCATAGGTATAACATGATTGTATGTTATAAGTCAAGTTTAATTTTTTTTATATTTTCCCTTATTCCTCATAAATTATCATTTTTCTTTCATTCTTTTATCATATCTTGCAATTACATCGAATGTGTTCTATTTTTTGTAATTTTGTTCAATATAGTGAAAAATAGCTGATACAACCGACGATACTATACAAATATAAACAACACAGGCTAAGATATCTCTTAGCCTGTAAAAACATTCAAAATATGCGCATCGTGTGCAACAAATTATTTCAGCCCAGAGCCAGCTCCAATATCCTCTTAACATTCTCATCCGGATTATTAATTGCCTCTGCTGGACTAGGCAATTTCCTGGAAACAATTAAGGTGGGAATGGCTCCAAGTTTCTGGGTAGCTTCAATCATGACACGAGCATTATCCTTTTGATGCGGGAGTCCATAGTTATATCCAAGTCCTCTTGCAAGCCCCTTGAATATAAAATCGTTAACCGGGAATGTTGCCCTTTGCAACCAATCAACACTTTCACCATGATTTGCTGCTCCATGAGCAAACTTAAACAGATGAAACTGCGCAAAACTCAAATATTGAGTGCTGATCTCATTTCGCCCTTCACCACCTACTGCGAAATACGGTTTAATCTCTCCTATCTCTTTGATCAGTCTCAGAGCTCCTTCAACATAGGTCATATTTTCCACTATATTATTGTCAGCATTATACATAACAAGCGTAACATCTATGAAAATCCCATCCAAATCCAAATCATGGGTAACCTTAGCGATCTGATATGTTAGTTCGCGCCTCCAGGGCGTGAATCCCGGATGAACGTTGACCAGAAGATTCATATCTTTATTTGAAAGTATGGACGAATAACTTTGAGGCGGCCCTATATTGGTCAATTTTTCTCCTTCGAGAATAATCCCCCATCCCATCAATCTCTTGGTATATATGTTCTTAGCACTGAAATTTATAGAATGGAAGAACAATGGGTGATCGGGGCTTATCTGATAAGCATTGCAGTGGGGCAGTACATGATAACCCATATTTCTTGCCTTCTTAATAAATTCCTTCCCTTGCTCGCTGGGCACATACTCAGGATAGTCTTGATCATATTTGTAAATCCTCCAATCGGGAAGATGCAGCACCACATTATGCGGATTTACTTTCCTGGCCAGAGCATCCAAAAATTCACCATCGGTAGGGCACCAGGATATTGCCAGTTTTACATCGTTGATCCACTCCGGTTGCCGACCTATCGCATAGTCCAGATTATATGCTTTCCACATCCAATTCCGATACTTCTCTGCCGGGACTATCCAGTCACCTTCATAAGCAAAAATTCTCCATACCAGCCCTCCAATTGCCTGATTTCTGTCAACCGGACCGTAAGCACAGTTCTCAAAACCTATTACATACGGATTATTCTCAAAACCCAGCTTTATTGCCTTGGCTTTAAATAAGTTATCATACACCTGGACTGAAAATCCGGAATCCCTACCCTGTAGAATTACAAAACCTGCCTCCCAGTGGAATGGCCATTCATAATGGATGTCCTTCAGTAAATCATCATCCAGGTTCAAACAAATTCCCTGCTGAAATGGAGCAATTAATTTCAGATCCTTTCGAATACCGGCTATATTCATTCTCAACGAGGTTATACCATTCATAATGGTATACATGGAAGGTTCAACAAGTATATCTCCAGTTTCTTCTTCAATCTCAACCTTGACTGAAACATCAGCTTCCCAATCCCCCACCACAATCTCCATTATATTATCCGAAAATTTACGATAATGTATTGTGCATGCTTTACCTGTTCCGATAGAATATGAAACTTTGCTTATCTGCTCGATCTCAAAGCCCGGAACATCTTCCTGCAGATTAGCCTGTAAAAATTCTTCGCCTGTACGTACATTTTGAATTGATACAATCTTACATCCGTCAAAAACAACTTTTGTGGTTTTTGACACGGCTTCCAGCAAATTATCTCTTAATATAAACATATGTACGTCCTCCTCCTTTTTTGTTTTCATAATACCACCATAAAGCCAGTAAAAGAAAATACTCTTTTTTTTGTTACAATTCTGCAAAGCAGCCATCGTCCAGGTGTTATACAAATGGATTTTTATGTTGAAAATTCATTATGTGCTACAACAGGCAATAAAGCCCCACCATCTATAAACAGTGTTGTACCCGTAATATATGAAGCGTTTTCAGATACAAGAAACCTAACTGCTTCTCTTTGACTTTACTTAAAGTTTAACCATTTACTTTTTCAAATATCATCTTTACCATTTTATTCGGACGCTCTATGAACTCCACTGGATCTTTTCCCCGTGGGAAAGTTATGGTAGGCAAAACACCTTTTCCTTCATCAACTTTCATTCTAATTTCTTCAAATTCAGTTTCACCAGATAAATACGAATACCCTATCGATTTACACAGCTTATCGAACATAAATGCATTTAATGGACATCCACCGGTTCTTTCAAGTCCTTCTATATTATTATTCTGCCAGCTCTTGAACAGATGCGACTGTGCAAAAGATAGTCCTTGCATGGTTATTTCATTTAAGCCTTCACCGCCCACAGCTAGACCTTTATACAAATTACCAACCTGATCTATTAATAATTTCATTCCCTCAGTAGATGTGGTGTTCTCCACCAGACAGTTGTTAAGGTTAAATGTATTAAGAGTAATGTCTATAAATATAGTGTCAATATCCAATTCTGTAACAGCCTTATATATTCTCTCGCTTAGTATATGCCTCCACATACTTAACCCAGGATGAATTTTTGTCATCAATAGTTTGTCCCTATGTTTTTTTAGCTGGGCATTTGAATTAGGAACTTCTAAATTCCACTTTCCTTCATACCAGCTCCATCCTCTTATCCTTTTTGTAATCGCATCTCTGAACTGGAAATCTCTTACATAGTCATATACCGGATTCAGAGGGTCAACCTCCATGGAATTGCAGTGAGGCATTATATAGTAACCAAGTTCTTTTCCTTTTTCAATAAATTCTATAGCTTCCTTGGTTGGAATATAAGTAGGATAATTGGTATCATACCTGTCTGGCCGCCAGTGAGGTAAATGAATTATTACCTTTTTAGGATCAACTTTTTTTGATAGACTCTCAAGTATGTTAATATCGGTTGGGCACCAGCTTATTGCCATTTTTATATCATAAAACCATTCTTTTCTCCTGCTCTCTTGTTTCTTTAAATTGTATGCCTCCCACAGCCAGTCTCTATAGGCGGAAGCAGGGACTTCCCAATCGCCTTCATACACATTTATTCTCCACTCGATGCCCCCCGCAGCCAGGTTATTATCAAAAGGACCATATGCCTCTGTTTCAAATCCCAAAGAATACGTACTTTCATCTCTTCCTACCGCTAAAGCCTTATATCTATACTGGGTATCTCTGCAATGTACCCAAAAACCGCTTTTTTCACCCTGCAATATAGCTAAACCGGCTTCCCACATCACAGGCCATTCCCAATGAGTATTCTTTATAAGTGAATCGTTTAAGTCGAGCTTTACGCCCTGAAAAAAAGGTGCTACAAGCTGTAGATCAGATCTTATACCTGAAATATTCCATCTACACGCTTTAACCCCAGGTCTGGAAGAATATGCAGATGGCTTTATCAACAGATCATGCGTTTCAGGATCTTCAGATACCGTTATTACTCCATCACCATCCCAATTACTCAGTCTAATTTCGGCAAGCGTGTCTGAAAGCTGGAATACATCGACATTTCCAAACTTCATTTCACCAATTCCAAATGCCTCATTGTTGTTATAAACCAATTCAAGAGCAGGTACACTATCATTAGAATTTACAAATACGTCTCCTGTAATCTTACTTTTCAAATACACAAAATGTCCATTCTCGAGCTTGGCCTCCAGCGTCCCGGTCTCCACTGATATTTTATTGTCGCTTACCCTTACCATTTATTTCTCCCCCTTTATGTTTAATATATTTATACTCCCATAACCTGCAAACATCAAAAATGTATTTTTCTGAGCAATTTAGGATGCCACTACAAAATCGGATGTATTGCCATCTGCATCTACACTTCTTATTTCATATTTATCAGCTATACTTCCCTGCTCATCGAAATAATAAGTCCCAATAGAAACTTTATTGAGAAATTGGCCATTTTTGTATATCTCATAATAGGACACCATAACATTATCATCAGATTCACCCCAATTAAGCTCTATACCTTCATATCCAAACCATATTGCAGTTTTTTTGACAGCAAAACCAGGTGCAGTAGGTGGTTGCGTATCGGTCCCCTGCCCCGGTCTTCCCGGAAGATTAATAAGAAGTCCTTCTCCATAATTTACACAACTAAGTCTGATCCCCTCTTTCATCCATTCTGCTCCTGTTTTTGTTGCTTTCTCCATACCACCTTCTAAGGCCTCTATCGTATATTCCTTATCAGGCAGTAAACCCTTTGGATAGATAACCGCAGACTTTCCTATTATTGGATTATTTTCTCTATTGCTTATCATGATTAACCCTTTCATATTATCCCAGGTCATTCGCTGTAAAATGAAGGTCTTATCACCATGTTCCAGAGTTGGACGATACACCTTTATCCAACGACCATAGACACCTTGTTTGCGCAGCCATCGGAACAACTCCATATCCTTTCTCTTACCTTCCAAAGCCTCCAATGTCCAACCTTCTTCCGGGTTCTGCATCAAATAACCCGGTGCTGAAAATAGCTGACGTTCTCCCGGCAGGTACTTATCCCAACTTGTTTTGGTTCCGTCTATCGGCATATGTTGATGTTTATCAATGGGCATGATCAATGTAGTCCAGTATCCGCCTATGTGATGACACTCACCATCAGTTATCTGCTGTTGATCTGTATGGCGCACCGATTCAATTGTTAAGGTATGACCACCGGAGGAGCACCCATCCAGTCCAGCATCAGGATTCCTATCTTTAAACTCCTTACACAACCGATAGAAATTTTCGCTTTGTTTAAATGTTACATTCCAATCGCCCCCTTCGGTATTAAAACTTCGATCGTTTCTGGCATTGCAAGGATCTCCATCCACTCTCAAATCATAAACACCTATTTCATTTTGTTTGTTACAGAGCATATTAAGAATCCATTGATAAGCTTCCTCAATAGACATATCTATGGTCCAGTTATACCAGTTTCAATGAAAGTCCAGCATCCATTCAGGATGTTCAATCCACACATTGGACAGTCTATCTGCATGCCAAGGCGGCATCCAAATACGCAACACCATTCCATTCTTTTTTATATACTCATTAATATATTTCCAATCATCCCCAAATATACCATTCCAGTTGCCTTTAGCATCAAACCAAAAGTCATCCACCCATATTCGTTCACAGCCGATATATCGAGCTGCTTCCACCATTTTATATACCTTTTTTGAGAGCGGGGCTTCCCGCCATATAGTCATGTTTGTCCTGTTAAAGTACTTGTCTCTGGTGTAATCCCATTTGTATTTGTATATATACTCATTAATGGTGTTTCCAAGATCATCTACATCTCCTACAAATACACCGGTCATCATTGGAGGCATTTTTATACTGCTCCCGGCAGGAAATGCATAATCTTTAAGAACACACCATCCAACCAGCGAAGTGTTCCTGTCGCGACAGGTAAACTGAGACTGCCACCAACCCTGATAATCAAACGTCATATACCAACCTTCACTCTTTCTTGTGTTGCGCAGGGCAAAAAATTCAAACCACATAGCTGTGCCATTGTACCGTCTATGAAGCTTATTAGCATAGTGCCCGTCTATTTCCGACATTTCCGGCGGCCCTTGAGAATCAAAATCCTTTACATATCCATCATGGAGTTTTACCGTCTTGAGCTGAGTGCTGCCGGTAAAATTCCCGCCCCCTGTCATGTACATAAAATCCAGTTCATCAATATAGTCATTCAAAATCCTCTGAATGAATATTGTAGGATTTGCAATCACAGCATCTTTTCCGGATACATTCTCATATACCGTCCATTCCTGTATGACACCTACTTCCGGATATATTACATAATGCCTCTCGATCCTTAATACATCATTTTTGAGAGCAATAACTACCTCTAGCTCTCCTTGTTTGAGAGTGGCAGCAGAAACCCCAGCCAGAATCCAACCTCCAGTATTTCCGGAATATACCATCCCATCGATCGCTAATGCAAACTCATCGGATTTCTGAACTCCGCTGCCAATGTATTCGCTCCCTGTGTTTTTATTAATATAGCTAGTCATGATAAAACGTCCGCAGTCAGTCAATTCTATTTTCTTTTCTATTTTATCAGAACCCATTATAAATATATTTCTATCCTGGATAAAGTAAGCATCCTTCGAATTTATATGCATTCTTTTCTCCTCCTTTTTATCAACAACTTTTTGAAATTTTATATGTTGTGAGTATGTTCGCAATACCATTTATTCTGGCTCGTCAATTCTATCCTTTTATAGCACCTATCATTATGCCTCTAATAAAATATCTCTGGAAGAATGGGTAAGAAAATATTATGGGCGTTGTTACTATCATTAGCACAGCCATTTTTATACCCTCTGGAGACGTTAAAGCACCTTTTTTAGCCACACTCATCGCAGTTTTTGGATCTCTTATTTCGCTTGCCATTATAACTCGCTGCAGAACCATGGCCAATGGATGCAGTTTAATCTTTGTAACAAAAAGCATGGCGTCAAACCATGAATTCCACTGACCTACACCAACAAACAACGCTATAACAGCGATTATTGGCAATGATACAGGAACTACAATTCTCCATAATACTAATAATTCATTAGCACCATCTATTCGTGCAGATTCCATTAAACTATCGGGAATGGTTTCAAAATATGTCCTCATAATAAGCATATGGTATGTTGCAAAAGCGCTGGGAATTATGTATACCCAGAATGTGTTCATAAGTCCAAGATCATGTATGGTAACATAATAGGGTATAAGACCTGCATTCAAAAACATCGGAATTATATAAAACACACCAAATGATTTTCTGAACGGTAAAGTTTTTATTGATATGCTATATGCTGCAAGTCCTGTTACTAAAAGATGCGAAATAATTCCAATTATCGTTCTTAATATCGAAATTACCGCACTGCTTTTTATGTCTTCTCTTCCCAGACAAAGTGCATAATTTTCCAGAGTAGCTTCGATCGGAAAAATTGTTATAATTTTGCTGGCTATGGCAACATCCGAACTTAGAGAAACAGCCAAAGCATGAAGAAAAGGATAAATTGTAAGTGCACAAAGAAAAAGCATGAACAATATGTTGAAAACATTAAATATGTTCTCTCCTCTTGAATATTTCCCCATATAATTCACTCCCATTTTGTTATTTATATTACTCCAATATTATTTCTCCTACAGAGTAAAGATCATTTTTTGTTAATTCCTCTTTGAAACCCAGTTGAATATATATGTTTCTTCGTTTATCTTTCATTGCTACTTTAAGCTCATATTCACCAGCCGGAATATCAGTAGGCAAGTATAATTTATACGTTTCTCTAGTTATACAGCCAGGCATCCATCTCCTATTGTCACTGTCAGCTTCGGGCACACAAACAATTTTATGTCTCTCTATAACACACATTAATTAGTTCCTATTATTAAAAAAGCCCATACCCTCTTAACTTTTTGATTGTATAATTGACTACACAGACCAATAAGAATGCCACTACTGCCTGGGCCAAATCAAGCGCAGCAGCATAGGAATATCTGTTATATAAAACCCCTTGTGTATAATTAAATATCTGAATTGTTTCAGCAGTCTCATTTATCATGGGATTTCTCATAGGATATACTGCCTCAAAAGATGCTCCACTTAATAACCTACCAGAAGCCAGTATAAGCATAAGCGCTATTGTCGGAGCTATACCTGGAAGTGTTATATATCTGACCTTTTGTAGTTTAGTTGCTCCATCTACTGTTGCTGCATCATATAATTCTTGATCTATTCCAGACATTGCGGCTATATATATTATTGAATTCCAGCCCATTTCCTTCCATATTGAAACGAGCACAAAAACCCACCAGAAATATTTTGGTTCCTTTAAAAAGGCAACGGTTTTACCACTAATAGCCCTTAGTATTACATTTACTATTCCAATATCTTCATTTAGAATTTTATACACCAAACCTGCAACAATAACCCATGATATAAAATGCGGCAAATATGTAATCGTTTGTGTTACTCGTTTAAACTTATCATTCCTCAATTCATTTATCATAAGGGCAAACAATATAGGGACAGGAAAACCTATAGCAAGCCCCAGAACATTTATCATGATAGTATTGCGCAACACTCTATAGAAATCAGGTGTATCCAATATATCTTTAAAATTTTGCAAACCTACAAACGGGCTGCCAAATAATCCATCTTTGAACGAAAAATCCTGAAAGGCCATGGTTAACCATATGTATGGACGATAGGAAAACAATAGTGTAATAACTGTAGCTGGAATTAAAAAGATATAGAATATCCAGTGTTTTTTTATCTGGAGCAACAGTTCGTTTTTAGTAGATTTCATTACTTTAACTTTTGATGTTGGAACCATTTCTACGCCCCTTTCTTTATATTTGGTCGGAAAAAGCGGGCTGTAAGCGGACAATTACAGCCCGTTTCCCAATTACAATAAACTCATTTATCAGATAATTATTTGTAATTTAGTTACCCATGCTTCTGAACCATTCTGTCATTATCTCAACTGCTTTTTCATATTCGGTTATACGCAGGAAATCTTTATACATATTATCCCACTCTTTATCAAACTCTGCATCGCTTTCTGCAGTTAGTAAACCCGGCAAATATTTGCTGGTAAACTCAGACCAGTAGAATGTGCTGGTCTTTCCAACCAGTTCTCCCACGCCATAACTCCCTTTGGTACTTGGGGAATCATACAGAGTATGCTCTTTCGCCGCCCAGTATGCCATTCTCCTAAATACATCTATTGTATCAGGCGGATAGCTTCTGTCTGTACCTCTGATACCTCCGTTAGAGGGCCCGCCACTGCAATTAGCTATTTTAGACCATAGATTACCTCCACCGTAGAAGCCTTCCATTGCGTGTAATCCATACTGATCCGGGCCACCAGCATTGAGCTTTCTGGCTTTGGATATCTCCCACATTTCAGGATCCTTAAATACCTTTTTACCATCTTTTATTTCCCAGAAACCTGCTTCTTCGGGACCCCACACCAATATGTCATATCCCTCATCAGTATACATCCAATCCCACATCTTCAGTAAACGAATGGCTAAATCGTCAGATACATCTTTGTTAATCAATACCAGGAACCATGCCGGTGAATAAACATCATAGTAACCATGGTTGTCATCCTTCTCCGGCCAGGGTATGGGTCTGAGTTGATACGACGGATCCATTTCCTGTAAAGCTTGCCTTACACCTTCCAAGCCTTCAACATCATTCATACACACAGCAACCCGTCCGCTACCCACCTTCTGCCTCAAGTCCTCTGTCTTTTGAACCAGAAAATCTTTATCAAGCAATTCTTCCTGATAGAGCTTTGCTAAATACTTGAAGTATTCTTTTGCTTCCGGAGCTCCTAAATATGCATAACAAGTTTGTTGTTCATCATCCCATTTCCAATGTCCGAAGTTAAACATTGAGCCAAAGTGGAATATGGACCATGTGGTAGACCATGGAATCATGGGTAAGTCCCCGACTTTTATATCGAGACTTTTAACCTTTTTAAGAAATTCATAGAAATCATCGGGAGTTGCTATAGCTGGGGTAATCTGCATCTCTTCTTCTGTAGGAACTCTTCCTTCGGCTATACAATCCTGCTCAATTTCTTTAATTGATTTAAAACTGTAACCACATTGTGCCAAAATGTCTTCACGAACAAACGGTGCATGCCCTCCACCTACAAAATATGGATCTGCAAGATTCTCCTCCGGTGTTCTTTCGCGTCCCGCATCCCGTTTATATACCCAGTAAACCTTTCCATCAACCTGACAAAAAGCTTTATCCACATCCAACAGATATTTGGTCCAGTATGTAGGCATATATTGGGGTATAAGTTCTGTCAGTTCTTTTACAATTCCTTTATCAATGACATCCATTACCCCATTTGGATCAAGTAATATAACTTCAGGAACTGAGTTGCTTGCTATTAAGGTATTCAGCCTATTAGGCATCCCAGCAGGCCATACGACTTCTTCAATTTGCAATTTAAACTTATTTTCTACATATGGGGTTACTACATCATCGGGATTATCAATCCATGGTGGTAATTGACCGGTAACACCATAATAAACACTATATTTTACCAAAGGCAGATCTTCTTCCGCAATCGGTTCACCTTCTCCATCTGTTTTTGTTTCAGTCTCGCTAACCACCTCCCCTTTTTTTTTCCCTTCGCTTGTTTGACATCCGGAAAACAGCCCTATTAGCAAAACCATCGAAAGAATAATGCACACCAATACCTTAACTTTTCGATAGCTTTCCACTGTTCTCGCCTCCTATACACATAAAATATTTATTTTCTCCAATCAGCTACACTATGCTTATGTAGCTGAATGAAGCCAATCCATTACAAAAGCAAATTATTATTTGGTAAATAATTATTTATACTATATGCGTTATTTCTTGACTCAGCATCTGCTTAGCTTTATATGAACTGTGGTAGTATATTTTTTAAACATTATCATATAACTTTACATGCCCAGCTTTATATTGCACCCATTAACAGCTTATGCATGTCTTATTCCATTTATGTTACTGAATTGTTTAGTAAATGGTGTTACAATAAAGGTGCCCTCTATGGCAATTTTAATGAAAAATAGCGGTGAAAATAATTATTGTATAATAGCTAATGAGAATGATGTAATATCGGTGAAAGAACTGTGCGAATTTATATATAAGCACAAAAAACCCAGGTAAAAGACAACAAAAAAACAACGCAAAGTTTTAGCTTTGATGGTGTGTGTCCATCTTAGCTCCAACCTTGCGTTGTTTTCTCATGCTTGGATATGTTTGCTGTTCAAACGATAGACTATACAGCTATGCTTGCTACATCCATGCTTGCGTTGTTTAGCTCCATATATCGGTAAGTTTGCCGCATCAATCTTCGCCCAGCTTTATGGCCTGGTGAATCTTTATCCTGGAGATTATAACGGCCAGGACCGACAAACCTATTGCCAGCATTGTCAAAACCACCGAATATATCCTGATATAATCCTCCTGGGCAGCCGCTACCTTGAACGGGGGCACCTGCTGAGCTGCACTGTACACCATTTGCAGCAGGGGAACAAACAGATCGCTGGTTATGCCTCCGATCAAAATGCCTACAAGTATAGCCGTTCCGGATATGAGTATCTGCTCACAAACAAGCATTCCAATCAGCTTTTTGACGGACAAGCCCATGGCTCTGAAGATTCCAAACTGAAGCACCCTTTGATTAATTGAAAGGATCCAATATATCAAAAAGCCAATAGTGCTTATGATCATGGTTACTATAAATCCCAAGGTCAGTGCTCCGTTAGTTCCTTGGATCATGGGATCGTTTTTCCTTTTGATTATCTCTTGCCCGATATCCTGTAACGAATTTATCCTAAGCTTTTTCTCCATTATGTCATTGTAGATCTGCTCACTGGTAGCCCCCGGAGCTTTTTTCAGCCATACCTCGTAAGGTTCCAAGGCCATATGAGCCTGTATATATGATAGATTAGCCACAACAAGATATTGATCACGCCTTCTTGCGCCTTCCGTTTCACCTACACCGGGATTAAATGTGGGCCAGTAATCTACAAATTCATATACAATTACCTCCAGATACCCCTGATCACCCCAGTTTAGCCATAAGGAATCTCCCAATTTAACATCATAATTTTCCTTAAAGGAGGTAGACACCAGAGCTGCCATCGGATGATGGGACATAAGATTGAGATAGTTATACCAATGGGGACTTAACAGATCCGGTCTGAACCAAGCCACCTTGCCAAACTCGTTCGGTATGATCCCCATAAGATAGACCCCGCTTACGTTTTGCCGCGTAGCCGTTTGGGCAACTACAGTATTGTTTCTAAACACCTTTGTAGCCAATTCGACCCCAGAAAGCTCCGTATAAGGGAGAAATGGAGGTTCTATATACTGTATCGGTTCCTGTGTCCCATAACCTGCAGAAGCCCCCATAACAGGATCGAAGACTGGAGTATCCGGCCTGTTATCCTCCCAATAAGCTTTAATAACAACATCAGCACCGATATTGTAAGATATCTTTTCCTCTATATTGCTGTTAAGCGTCCGTGCCGCATTGGCGTTAAAAATTCCCACCGATAGCGTAAGTATGATGAACAGCATCAAGAACCGATCCTGTCCTCCCGATCTCCCTACCTGAATGAAGGAGGCATACAATGCGGGGGACCATATCTTCCTGCCCAGCCAAAATATTAACCTTATGATATAGGGAAAAATCCGGAGAAAGACCAGGCCGGCTCCAAGTACGAACAGGGTTGAAATAATGAAGAGCAACGGATCGATGGCCAGTTCAGTCCCGCTCACACCGGTTACCATCAAAGCCTGCTGCCTCATTTGGTAAGAATACAGCCCGTATCCTGCTACAGCCAGAAGCACGACATCAAGGAAAAATCTTCGCCACAGCATAAAGCTCGATGAGCGGGCTTTCCTCTGCTTATATATTACAATAGTCGTTCGTGAAGCCAAATATGCCGGAATCAGCATGGTAATCATAAACACTACGACCGCCCAGACCGAATAGATATAGGCCTTCGTATTAAGCGAAATGGGCAGTGCGGTCCTGTTAACAAATTCCAGAAAGCCATTGGAAGCACCCAGAAAAGTGCACAAAAGCAGCCCTAGCGGCGGACCGATTATCATGGCCATTCCGCTTAAAATCAATGCTTCAAATAGATAACTTATGAAAACCTGAATCCCGCTGGCACCCCTGCTCCTCAAAACCGCAATCTCGTTCTTCTCATTTTCCACTATAAGCTGAGCAACCATAAAGATATAAAAGGCCAGCATGAGCAAAATGGGTACCTGTATAACCCAAAGAGTAATTTTAAGCTGCTTTTCCCGTTCATAATACTGTTCCAGAATGGGAATGGCAGGCATGGTGAAATCTACTCTTTTTTCAATAAACCATCTGTTTTGCTCTTTGTGTGCTTCAAGAATGGAAGCGATATTACTCAGTGTAATTTTGTAATAATCAAAGGCATAATGCCATTGAACCTTTGTGAGTAAAGGAAACTCCGAATCAATAAACTCTTTGTAAAACAAAGAGTAATCTATCATAAAGCTCTCATTATATGATGACAGCCATCTATACCAGTACGGATCCACCTTTTCTTTTATGGTAAAAACACCGACAACTTTGACCTTAAAATCTATAGACACCTGATCGGTAAAATCCACCACCTGATAAACCTCATCAAGGCGCAAATCCAGCTTTTTCATGGCCTCTTCGGTTGCAATGGCTTCCAGTATATCACCTTGTCTTTCTTTGGAAAACATACGGCCGTGAACAATACTGATATGATCCTCCAGACCTGACATGGCCTCTATTTTTATAAAACGCTTTTTGGGAGTTTCTTCCCGCTGTATTTCAGGAGTAGCACTAAGGTAATCAATGATCAAATCTTCCGTCTGAGCAAGTATTGGCAGGCCAATATCCCTCACCATCTGCTTGGTTATCCTGTTCCTTACCATGTGATACGCTTTGATACGATTTTCGGTATCATAGTGGGAATAAACATTGGCACTCACCAAATACCTGCCTGGAAAAGTGCCCGAATCCACCTGGTATTGCTCTAAATCCTTGGTAAGCATGCGCTGAAGCACACCGTCAGTGTAAATGGGAATGCTGCTCACCATGGCCACTGCAAGCACCGCACCGGTTAACAGACAAATGACCATCCATTTATTATTAAGCATTTTACGAATTACCATCAATAACAAGGTCCAGGCCCCCTTTTAATTGACAATTACACTTTCTCCTTCTTCAAGGCCTTTTATGATTTCCACCTCCGTGGGAGTTTCCAGGCCTATTTCCACATCCCGCTCCTTTTTCAACCCATCTTCCAACACCTGGACATACTTGCGCCCCATATAGGTTCGAACAAGATTCCGCGGCAACACTATAACATTTTCCCTTTTATCAAGAGTAATGCTGAATTGGGCAGTTTGCCCCATAGTGACACCCTCCGGTAAATCCGGTACCTCTATACGTACAACATTCTTAAGGCTTTCATCGGCATCAATGGGAGCATTGGCAGGGGTCATCACAACCTCGCCTTCGTAAACCTCATTTTTTATCTTTACTTCTACCTTCATTCCTACCTGGAAATCCGAATTATTGGACCCTGAATACTGGAGCTGCAATTTAGTGGGATCAGCAATTCTGACAAGAGTGGAATAGGCATTGATATAATCTCCTGCACCCAATCTGTTATCGACATATACTACCGTGCCATCTATGTTGGCATATAATTTAGCCTCTTCGAGTTCCCGTTCAAGGTTTTTAAGCTGTAACTTGGCCAGCTCGATATCATAGGCAGCTATGGACAATGAGTATTTGTCAGCCCCACTTTCTTTCATCTGGGTATATCTGAGCCGGGTCTGTTGCAATCTAATCTTCTGCTGCTGGATCTCATTTTCCAATGTACCGGTATCCAGTTCAGCCAGCAGATCTCCTTTTTTGACCTTATCTCCAATTTTTACGTAGATCTCCTTTATTCGGCCTCCCCGGTATTTAAAAAACATATTTTCCTGTTCAATGGATACGAAAGTACCCGAACCGCTTATCTTCTTTTCAATGGTCCCCCGCTTTACCTCAGTCACGTTGTAAGTGATTTCAGGCGGTTCTATTAAAGGAGGTGCCAACACCTTTTCCTCCTCAGGAAAAAGATAACACCCCGATACAAAGATTGAAAACATCACACATGCCATTATAATGACCAATATTTTGACTTTAGCGGTAATGCCGTCCATATCCAACCCCCCAAACTGTACGCCTCAATATTGTTGAATACCTGTACTCAAAAAGCAGGTATCCTGTTTGTATATTACCTGCCGAACCGCTGACACTATCCGGCAGACTATACTATACGCATTCCTTCATCCCATAACTTAACTGCTTGCCATATTGAAAGAGTTGTAAGCTGCAAAAATTACCTGTTTCATATATTAAATATTATAGGATAGTCTTGGCATAATGTCCAATACAATTTCCCCGAAAAACGCGTTTGCGAAAATGCCGTTATGTTAGCAAATAGTTTAAATATCCGTGCTATTATTTGTTCAACAAAGAATACAATAATAATTGAGGTGATAATGATGCAATGCCGGTACAAATCACTAATAACCATCCTTATTATGACGGGGGTTATCATCATTCTAATCAAAAGCGGTTATATTCCACACGGCGAATACACCCCCCATCAAATCGAAACATTCTCCCAAATAAATTCAAAACATTCGGTACATTACGGATATATCCAGCCCCAGGTAGTTGATGGATTCAGCGAAAGGCCTATTAAAGAGGCCAAGGTAGTAATCCCTGAAATCGATAAAAAGTTCGTTACCAATTCAGAAGGTTTCACACCAATTATCCGGGTGCCTATCAATATAGACATGCACTACCAAAACATATTGCCGAAAACCTGGGGGGAAATAACCATAATAGTCTACAAAGAGGGTTATACAGATTACGTCCTGTTCCACGCCCATGTTTGGGAAAACCAGTCCAGGCTGGGCCCCAAAATATTGCTGTTCCCCGAGACAGAAGGTCACGAAAGCGAGCCCATGGTTATCGTGGAAAGCCCCCACAGATTATGGGTTATGCAGCTAATAGAAAAATATAAACGCTGAAAAGAATGTTAAGCCTGAGGTACAATTCTAAATTCCAAATCCGGCAAATTTCTTTTCAGCTCATCTATTATACTTTCTTCTCTGTTAGTATTTTGGGCTGATTCTCCAAGCACTATTATGGAAATATTACTTTTCCTAGCAAACTCCACAAGAGTATCCACTACATGTTCTGAACGCAACACTGTCATCTCGGCTCCCGCCTCCTTGGATACCTGAAACAGGTAATCCAAAGCCTCTCCTTCATCCGGATTGCCCAGAAAATTCACACCTTTCTTTGCAACATGAACTGCGTATAATCTGGCATCACCATCTCCTGCAATATCTCTACCCACCTTAATCAGGCGTTCGCAAGTTTTTTGTCTGGTCACGCATATCATTATATTTAACTTATTATTACCCATTTAGCAACCCCTTTTTAAAAGCAAACAAGCTATATTGATGAAAAACCTTCTCCCATAACCTCCCTGACATCGGTGACCAAAACGAAGGCCATAGGATCCACTTCATTGATAATGGTCTTTAGCCTGGTCACCTGCATTCTGTTTACAACGCACAGTATTATATTCTTCTTCTGGCGGGTATAAGCCCCTTGTCCATCAATGAATGTGACTCCTCTCTCCAGCTCAGAAATAATTCGGCGACTGATTTCTTCAGCATTATCCGATATAACAACAAAGGCTTTGGCGGCATTTATACCCTCCAGCACAAGATCCATAATTCGGGCACTCAGGTACAGAGATACCAGGGCATATAAGGCCTGGCTCGACCCGAAAACAATGGCAGCAGTAAGCACCACCAAAAAATCAACGGTAAACAGAATCCAACCTACCCCAATAAATGGGCAGAATTTATGAATGATCTTGGCCAATAAATCGGTTCCTCCCGTAGTGGCATTGCCCCTGAACACCAGCCCCAGCCCCAGTCCCATAAGCACGCCGCCGTAAATAGATGCCAGGATGGAATCTTCTGTAATCGAAGGAACCTTAACAAAATCGATAAAGGCTGACAGCAATATGGTGGATATAATGGTCTTTATCCCAAAATCTCCACCTATTTCCTTTACTCCTATTATAAATACAGGAATATTCAACAGCAGTATGGTAATGCCAACTGGAATATGGAATAGGTGATATACTACCGTGGCTATGCCGCTGAATCCTCCCGGAGCAATCCTATGGGGTATAAGAAAAAAATTAAACGCCAAAGCTGTCAAAAAAGTACCTGTAAGCAAAAACAGATAGTCCTTTAGTATCTCCCACTTCTTCATGAAGCGCTCCTTCTTATCCTGCTTTATCTGAGTATTATTATATCATAAAAAACCGTTCCTAAATCAAAAGAAAATAAAAAAGGCTGTGTCTTTTGCCTTTTACAGCCTCATAAATCAATAAGCCCAAAACTTATTTGCAATGCCTCGTTCACCTTTTCCATTATTTCAGGCGAGAGATATCCAATTTTCTCCTTCAACCTTTTTTTATCAATTGTCCTTATCTGCTCCAGCAATATTACCGAATCTTTTGGCAGACCGTACTCAGCCGCGCTTATCTCTATATGGGTGGGAAGCTTGGCCTTGTTTATCTGGGAGGTAATTGCCGCCACAATTACCGTAGGACTGTATTTGTTTCCGATATCGTTCTGCACTATCAATACCGGCCTTACTCCTCCCTGCTCAGAACCTACCACCGGGCTCAAATCAGCATAATAAATTTCTCCTCTTCTTACCATCGCAATCATTCACTCTCCGACAAGATAGCCTCATAAACTACCAATGCCTCATTGGTAGACTCAAAGCCAATCTTGGCTAATTCAATATTTATTTTTGCCATTTCCTCGTAGCCCTTTTTCATCTTCTCCCTTATTTCTATTCTATGCCTTTCCCTGATATAAAGTTTCATGGCCTCGCGAATAAACTCACTTCGATTTCTTTTTTCCATGGCCACGATCTCATCAACTTCACGTAATAGACTATCAGGTAAACTTACTAAAATCTTTTTTAATTCGGCCACGATGGCACCTCCCATTTATCCATAATACTTATACCCTATACATGCCGGACCTGCTCTAAAATATTTGCTTTGTCATACTTTGTTAACACAAACTTAAAAATATTATATATTAAACAGAAAGAATTTACAAATGTTTTTCAGCCAGCTCATATAATTCCTTCAGAGCGGTCGGAAGGGAAGCCAGAATATCACCGGCCGTCATACCGGCTTCACCACGCAAGGCTGCTGCCAGATTTCCGGCATGGCCGTGGAGAAAAGCTCCCAACACTGCAGCATCGTAAGCATGGTATCCCTGAGCTATCAAACCGGATATTATGCCGGTTAAAACATCGCCACTGCCCGCTGTGGCCATCCCGGAATTTCCGGTAGTGTTAAAGTATATCCTCCCTCCCGGTTCGCACACCACCGTGGTTGCACCTTTCAACAGCACTATTACACCATGTTCCCGCGAAAATTCTTGGGAAACCCGTACGGGAGAATCCAATATCTCAGCAATGGTCAAACCGGTTAATCTGGCCATTTCTCCGACATGGGGCGTTATCACCACCGGTTTAGTGTGCTGGCTCAGGAGATCTATATTCCCGGATATGCCATTTAATCCATCAGCATCTAATACTATGGATATATTGATCCTGCCAAAAATATTCCTTAAAATTTCTGAAATTGTTTTTTTTCTCCCGAGTCCGGGCCCTATAGCCAGTACATCCATATTTTCCACCATGGCCAATATTTCATCCAAACAATTCTCATGAAGATAACCCGTTCCGTTATCCGGCAAAGGCCTGGTCATAACTTCCGTAAGCTTGTTTTCCAAAATACAGTTTAGGCTAGCAGGAATTCCCAAAGTAACAAGCCCTGCTCCGCTCCTTAGAGCAGCTTCGGCGGTCAGAGCCGCCGCTCCCGTCATTCCGGCGGATCCGGCAACCACGGCAACTTTCCCAAATTCGCCCTTATGACCAATCCTGGAGCGCCCTTTTATCCTGGCTGCCGCCTCTTCCCTATCTAAGGTAAAGCCTTCTGTTCCTATGGCTTCGGCGCTATCGGAAGGCAAACCTATTTTAACCACATGCAGACCTCCGGTATACTCCCTGCCGGGATACAACAGATGCCCCCTTTTAGGATAACCGAATGTTACGGTATCATCTGCTCTGATAGCCACTCCCATGACATGTCCGTCTTCCCCGTTGATTCCCGACGGGATATCCACAGCGATAACCGGTACTTCAGTCCTGTTTACAAGTTCAATGACCCTAGCAAATATGCCCTCTACCGGCTTTGAAAGGCCAGTGCCAAAAATAGCATCAATAATGAGAGTTGCCTGACTGAGGCGTTGTTCGGCCAGCGGGATATCGTCGTCACCTATTACACAATGCACGGGTATTCCAACCCTTCTTGCAATATCCAGATTTACCCTTGCATCACCGGCTATTCGCTCCGGCCGTGCAAGTAAAATAATCTCCACTCGCACACCGTCGAAAAATAAATGCCGGGCAACAGCGAGACCATCTCCGCCGTTATTCCCGCTTCCAGCTAGTATAACAACCCGATCCCGCTGGCTAAGCGAATATAGTCTGTAAATTGTCTCAACAACCCTGAGGGCGGCATTTTCCATAAGCACAATCCCGGGTATGCCAAACTCTTCAATGGCCCTTTGGTCAATCCTCCTCATTTGTTTGGGAGTAACCACATACATAAAAAAGACCTCCTTGACACCACTGAATCTCCCGTGAACTCCGGACAATCACCTGACATCGCAAAACTATTCTAGTCTTCAATAATTGCCTGGGCAATAGCAAACTCTCTGATATGGGATATTGATACCCATACCCTCTTTCCCCCCATTTTTGACATTTGAGCTAATGCCCTGCCGGAAAGTCGTACGTAGGGTTTTCCCCCATCCTCTCGCAATATCTCAACGTCCTTCCAGCCAACGCTGCCAAAGCCCGTACCCAACGCTTTGACAACCGCTTCTTTGGCGGCAAAGCTTCCCGCCACCGTCTGCATATTTCTGCCCCGACTCTCAATATATTCCCATTCTCTATCGGTAAAAACTTTTTTAGGGAATCTTGGATTGCCACACGCCTTCTGTATCCGTCTGACCTCGATAATATCAATGCCGGTGCCGACTATCACCATTCTCATTCCTTTCAAAAACCGGCTGTCAATCTTAAAATATAATACTACAAATCATAGCCACTTACAATGTCATCAGAAGAAAACAAATGCTTCTCAGGGACAGTTCAATATGATACAATTCAATTAAGCTTAGTATCAGGAGGTTTCTCATGTCCGGTTCAACCATCGGAAAGATTTTTTCGGTTACTACATGGGGGGAATCCCACGGTAAAGCGCTGGGTGTTGTGGTAGACGGATGTCCTGCCGGGATTCCCTTATGCGAAGAGGATATACAAAAAGAGCTTGACAGGCGCAAGCCGGGACAATCTCCCTATTCTACACCGCGCAAGGAAGAAGATCGGGTAAACATACTTTCCGGTGTTTTTGAAGGCATAACCACCGGCACGCCTATATCCCTTGTGATTTTCAACCATGATCAGCGTTCAAAAGACTATTCCCAGATAGCCGATGTCTTCCGTCCCGGGCACGCCGACTACACATATCATCAAAAATACGGCATACGAGATTACAGGGGGGGAGGACGGGCATCGGGCAGAGAAACGGTCGCCCGGGTGGCTGCCGGCGCCATAGCAAAAAAAATACTGTCCCAGCTTGGCGTGCAAATTCTTGCCTATACTCTGTCCATAGGCCATATAAAGATCGACCCCGAGCGCTATGACAGCAGCGAAATATATCGAAATCCCCTGGCTATGCCCGACAAGGAAGCGGCTGGCAGAGCTGCAGAATATATTCAGCAGCTGAAGGAAAAGGGAGATTCTGCCGGTGGTGTCGTTGAATGCATAATACAAGGACTGCCAGGCGGGGTAGGAGAACCGGTTTTTGAAAAGCTGGATGCTGTGTTAGGCAAGGCCATACTTTCCATCGGCGCCGTCAAGGGAATTGAGTTCGGCAAAGGCTTTGAAGCCGCCTATACCACCGGTTCACAAAACAACGACCCATTGATCTATAGCCAGGATAAAGGGCTTTATAAAGAAACCAACAATTCCGGCGGCATCACAGGAGGAATAAGCGAGGGCTTTCCCATCGTATTCAGGGCTGCATTTAAACCCACCCCTTCTGTCCGAATACCGCAAAAAACCGTAAACCGCAATATGCAAAACATAGAGCTTAGTTTAAAGGGCAGGCACGATCCCGTAATAGTCCCCCGGGCTGTTGTTGTGGTAGAGGCCATGACAGCCATTACCCTGGTGGACTACCTGCTTCAGCGAATATTATCCAGAATGGATCTCATTAAAAAAGCGCTGAGCTAATTTATGGCATTCTGATAAATATCACAAGGCACACAATCCACAGAGGATGACAAAACCACAAGATCATCAAAAAGGGGGTTTTATACCCCCCTTTCCCCTTGCTGTATGATGAGATCAGCCAGTTCATATGCTGCATTTGGTTTGCCCACCACTTGCATCATCTCAATCATGTGCTTTCTTCTTACATCATTGTTGAATAAATGATAAACCGCTTCATCAACCGGAAATGTTCCGCTGGTCTTAATAGCAAGTCCGTTATTGAGCAAAAACTCCGTATTTCTGTCCTCCTGTCCGGGAATGGGATTTATCAGGATCATGGGAATGCATTTAGCCAGAGTTTCGGACACAGTGAGCCCTCCCGGCTTAGTAAGTATGCAGTCAGAGGCATCCATCATAACATCAACGTTGTCGGCAAAACCGTAATTAAAAATTTTCTTTTTAACATTCAGCAAATCAATCTTCTTTTTCAAACCTGCATTATTACCGCATACGGAAACGATCTGAAAATCCATATCCATGTCATCAAGCTTTCTGATAACCTCATCAACGCTGCCGTACCCCATGCTGCCGCTCATAATCAGAATCGTGGTCTTATCGTCAATGCCCAATACTCTTCTCGCTTCCGTTTTTTCCATTTTCTTTACAAACTTGGGTAGGATGGGGATACCGATGGGTTTGATCTTCTCCAGAGAAATTCCCTTTTTTTTCGCCTGCAGATTTAAAAGGCTGCTGGCGGTAACATAGTAATCCAGGTCGGTATCTTCCCAAAAAGGATGAATGGTGAAATCCGTTATTATGCCGATAGTTTTGCACGGCAGGCCTTTTTCCTTAAGATGGCTTATAATCTGTGCTGAAAAGATATGTGTGCAAACGATAACATCCGGATCGTATTCATTGAGAAAGACGATCAGCTTTCTGGACAGAAGGGAATTGATTATCTTCCCTATATAAAGCTTATCATCGCTCTTTTCAAGCTTTTCACCCAATCGATATAGTTTCCCGTAAACGGCAGGGGTAAATTTCGTGGAAATAAGGTATGCGCGAGCGATGGATTCGCTTAAAACAGGATTTATATACTCAAAGGTGTCCAGCATCACGCAGTCAATGTTTCTGGCCCTTAAACATTCCATACCTGCCTTGGCAGCCTGGTTGTGTCCATGGCCTGCCGTCACGGACAAAAACAGTACCTTCACGGCTTTCACCTCACTCTCATGCCGATAACTCAAATCAATACTATTTTAGATCAAATTGACAATTTATTCAAATGACGCTTTGCAATTCACGCGTAGGTCGATATTGTAGGGGATACTATGGAATTTTAAGAATATAGCTCTAATTATTGGAGCTCCAGAGCAAAAATATGTAAACTTGTCCCGCCCCATTATCAAAACTTGCATCGCATGGAACTGACTCCGACTTTCTTCTGCTTTATTAACAGGTTCTAAACTTTCCGTAAGAGGACTTCCATTATATTATGCAATAGTATTTAATTATAATCTACCAATTAACAAAATACACTCGTGCAGTCATAAAACTACGCCAGCAGGAAGGCAGAAGGTAAACAAAAACAAAGGCGGCCAAGCCGTATAAGCCCACTGGCCGCCTGTCAGTATGTCTTAATTATGTCAGCGGTTTTATATCAGATGGTGCACTTATTTTTTATTTCCTGCCGTACAGAGGCCCAAAGTTGGCGCATGCCCTGTAGTCAGCACCTTCCAAATCATTTGTTCCGAAAGCATTCCAGGCGCTGGGTCTGAATATTCTGTCCTCAGAAACATTATGCATGCACACTGGAATCCTCAGGATGGATGCTAGGGTGATCAGCTCAGCCCCGATATGTCCGTAGCATATGGCACCATGGTTGGCCCCCCAGTTGTTCATTACGGAATAAACATCCTTAAAGGCACCCTTGCCTGTCAATATGGGAACAAACCATGTGGTCGGCCATGTGGGATCAGTACGAAGATCCAGTGCATCGTGCATATCCTCCGGCAGTTCCACAGTGTAGCCTTCAGCCAACTGAAGCACCGGTCCCAGACCTTTTATCAGGTTTATCCTTGACAGGGTAACCGGCATTCCACCCTTGCTGGCAAAGTCGGTTGAATAACCACCGCCCCGGAAGTATCCTAAGTTGGCATATCTAAACAGAGTTGCATCCAGACACTTGGCAGCTTCTTCAGGCGTCACTTCCCAGAAGGGTTTTATGACCGGCTTACCATCCTTGGTCTGCTGTCCGGTACCATCCAGGGCTGCCGAACCAGAGTTGATAAGATGAATAATACCGTTAGCCGCCAAACCGGTCAATTCCTTACCGGTAACCCGCTTTACGGCTTCAGGGCTCCAGTAGGTCCTAACATCAGCAAAAACCTGGGCAGTACCTGTTAACAGATGGCCAAACAGCATGGCTACGCCGTTTAATGAATCATTCTCGGTTGCAAGAATGTACGGCTGTCTTATTCCATTCCAGTCAAAAGACGAGTTCAGAATGGTCTCCATAAAATCTCCGTTGGGGAAGTGATCGGTCCACTGTCTCTGCCCCTGGAATCCAGCTGCAATAGCATTTCGACCCAGAGCTTCCTCCTCAAAGCCCATTTCGGCCAGTTTTGGATTTCCAGCCATGAGATCCTTGGCAATGATGGCCATCTTGACAACCATTTCCCAGTCCTTATCCTTTTTCTCCCGGGAAACCTGAAGCTCCGGCGGATTGTTATCCGGTCCCTCTTTACAATTAGCCTTTACCCATTTCAAAGCCCTTTCAAATTCCTCTTTGTCATAAATTTCTTCCTCGATACGCCGTATAAATTCGCTTTGATCTATGTATTCCACCCGCATCCCCAAATAGTCCTCAAAGAAGTCAGGATTGACCATTGAACCGGCAATCCCCATGGAAACTCCGCCCATGGAAAGGTAGGATTTGCCCTTCATATTTGCTACAGCCAGCGCCGCCTTGGTGAACTTAAGGAGCTTCTCCTTTACATCGTCAGGAATAGTTGTATCACTGGCATCCTGGACATCTCTCCCATATATGCCAAAGGCCGGCAAACCCTTTTGACTATGAGCAGCTAAAACAGCGGCTAGATATACGGCACCCGGGCGTTCGGTCCCGTTGAAACCCCATATTGCCTTAGGAATCAGCGGATCCATATCCATGGTTTCGGATCCATAGCACCAACAGGGAGTTACTGAGATGGACACGCCTACCCCTTCACGGGCAAATTTTTCGGCAGCCTGGGCAGCTTCAGCCACTCCGCCTATACAGGTGTCAGCAATCACACATTCTACCGGCAACCCGTTGTAGTGTTTCACATTTTCCTCCAGGAATTTTGCAACCGATTTGGCCATGTTCATAGTCTGCTCTTCCAAGGATTCCCTGACACCTCTCCGCCTGCCGTCAATAACCGGCCGGATCCCAATCTTGGGCATTCCCCCCCGATACCTGTTATGCGGCGGAATTACTTTCATTCCCTCAACATTGGCCATAATATCGCCTCCTTATGTTTTTTATTCTATTTATCAAATCACTTCTACCTGAAATGGTAGAATGATCCAGAGAAACAAAATTGTTACCCAGTCTGTTTTTCCTATTAAATAGCCATCAGCCTAATACCGGGAGTTATCCTTTAGTTTTATTTATAACTTTATGTCCTACTCAAATACCACCATCTCGTGGCCTTTAACCACCGGAACTACCACTTTTGCATATCCATCGTTGTACTCAAAGTCCAAGGACCTGTCGCCGGGAGCGCAGTATACCTTTTCGGGTTTTGAAGGCAGCTTGACCGCAACTTCTACATTATATAACGGAATGACATCCTCTATTATGTCTATCTCTTCAAATCGCCTCTCGGGTATATAATGAAGAATATGAAGGACATGACGCTTGTGCTCTTGTTGGAAATTCAGGCTCATGTGAGCGGTGGTGGGCGCATTTGTTTCAACCAGCTTCTCGGGCAACAGCAATTTCAAGGCATTTATAACCAGCTGTTTATAGACCCTGGCACCATGCCGGTGATACATAGAAAATATTGGATGAGCAAAATATATTATGGAGCCGTTTTGTACAACCGCCGGATATCCGCTCTCCTTCTCAACCGGGGTTTGCCTGTGAGAACAAAAATGCTTATAGCTCCTGTTGAAGTAGGGATTCCAGATTGAAGCCAGTACCCTGGTTCCTTCCAGTGGTTTTACCCATAACCCTCTGTCATACATGACATACTCGGTATCCAGCAGACCCTTATTTATATCCTCGCCCGCCACCACATAATCAGGTGAATACCCGGCATCTCCCACAAGTTCCGCTCCTATACCCGTCAACACAAATTGCTGCAGAGCTTCATCCATGCCTGATTTGTACGACAGCAACAGCTTGCCTCCATTTTCCACATAGTTTTCCAGCTTCTCCTTTAATGTATCGTTCAAAACAACCAGATCGGGGAGAACAATGACCCTGTAGCGGCCAAAATCCATATGCTCATCGATAAAATCAAACTGATAGTGAGCTTCTTCCAGCATTCTGTAAATGCCTCTTAAGGACGGGTGAAGCCTTATGTGGGCTCCCTCAAATGCTTTCGTCATAAGCACCCCTATTTCGGTTACCGCAACAACATCATCACACCAGGGTTCTTTTTCCTTAACCTGATTGTATACGCTGCCGATAAGCTTATATGTAGCCTTATTTATAGCCCCACTGGGATGAAGCTGATCTCCGATAGAGCATTTCGCACCGTTGGCCAAAGCCATGAAACACTCATATTCCAGCGCCGGCTGGTTCTTAAAGCCGCCAAAATCTGCCCACGATTTATGGAACTTACCGGTCATACCCATATACTCGCATCCTAAATTCCTGGCATATCTTACAGTAATGGGAAAGTGCTCGTATCCCCATCCTCCACTGGGAAGGGATTCCAGCTCCAAATGGGTGTATGTGTCCAGCGTATCCCTTATGGATGTGTCCACATGTCCGGCATTATAGAAAATGGTGCAGTTTTTATTATATTTACGCACGGTAGCGGTCATCCTTCGCTTAAAGCTATCCAGAACCTGTTTGGCAAATTTCTCCCGATCTTCGATATTTTCTGGGTTTAATCCCGCCTTATCCATGCTCTCAATACAGTATGTACAACAGCAGGGACGCTGGGATATTATATCGAAGAATAAGCCGTCCACTTCATCCCCAAACTTCTCCAAAACCTCAATAGTCTGTTCTTCCACATAATCAATATAGGGGGTATTAAAGCACAGGTGCTTCCAGCCCGCTTCAAGAGGACCTGCTCCGTAAGGCTTTCCATCATCCATTCTCTCCAGCCACTCGGGATGCCTTGCTGCCATGTATTCATCCCAACCCACGGTTATGTAAATAGGTACGCGGATATCCACAGCGTGACAGGCTTCGATTTGTTCTCTCAACAGATCTCTTTTAAGCCCTGGATGCCTGGCAGGGAATTTGGTGTCGTAGTAGATCATGCCATGATGACATCTGGCGAAACAGGTGATGGAATCAACTCCGGCTTCTTTTAATGTATTGGCAAATTCCTGCGGATCAAATTCATGGCCTATCTCCACAATCTTCTCGGAAGTATGAAAATCCAAATGAACCTGTCTAAACCGCAATTTACCCATGCTATCTTCCTTTCCACTATGTATTATATAAAATTGAACCGGTTCATATTTTGCCTGGACAAAATAATGGGCTGTCCATTCATGCACATAAACGCTACAGATTTAGCCGGCTTGTCTTTAATCAAGACACAACCCTTACCGAATCCCTTACGATCATTCTTGTATGAAGCCTGCATACTTGGGGATAATCCGAATAATCCCCTTTTATTCTTTTTATTATTAAACTGCCGGCTATCTCTCCCATTTTTGAAGTGGGCTGTTCAATCAATGTCAGGGAAGGCTTTATAACATCCGATAGTTCGAAATAATCAAAACCTATTATGGACAATTCCTGGGGTACCTTAATGTTCAATTCATGGATAGCCATAACAGCCCCCATTGTCATATAATAATTGGTCACATACAGGGCGGTGGGAACATCGGATTTTTCAAAAAATTCTTTAGTTGCCAGATATCCTCCTACCGTAGTAAAATTCCCATATTTAATCCATCGGGATTCAATCGGAATATCATAAGCCCGCAATGCCTGTTTGTAGCCCTCAAACCTTTGGCAGCTAACCCAGGAGTCAGAAGGACCGTTGATAACGGCAATCTTTGTATGGTTGGCGTGGATGAACCGCTCAACCGCTCTGAATGAGGCGCTTGCGTTATCCACCAGGACCTTGTCGGAATTAAAGCCTGGAATATCTTCATTTACTATAACTACGGGAATTCCATTCTGTATATACTCGTCCATAATACTTAGATGAACATTGTTGGAAAAGAGGACCAGACCATCCACAAACCGATCTCTCAAAAAATTCAGCTTTTGCTCAAGTTTAGCTGTATCTCCTTCATAATCACACAGTATGATGCTGTAGTTCTCCTTTTCGACCGTCTTTTCAATAGATGTTACAATAGATGTGCAGAAGATGTTTGTAAAATCATCGATCACTACTCCGATAGTCATGGACCGGTTGCTCTTAAGCCCCTTGGCAATTATATTCTGCTTAAATCCCAACTCCTTAATGGCTCTTTCCACCTTCAACCGGTTTTCCTCTCTCAAAGTGTATCCGTTGAGATATCGGGATACGGTACCTAATGATACGTTGGCCCGCTTAGCCACATCACGGATTGTTACAGCCATATCCCACCCCCTAAATTGAACCAGTTCAATTATCATTATAGAGCCAAAAATTAGTGAAGTCAACATTTGAAAACACGTTTTCATTTTGAGCCATCACAAAGGGGCTTGTTAACAGCCCCTTTGTGATGGCTAATATTTTGGCTAATATATGGCTAATATATAATTCTTTTCATATCTTAGCCATACTACTCCCAGGCTTCTATACGACGAATAACCCTGTCCGCTGTTTCTTTATCGTTAATCCCTGCTATATGGGAGAACCATACACCTTCAGGCTTTAATGTCTCAAAAACCAAGGGCAATTCTTCCAGTGTTATGTTTAACTCTATTCCCTTGCCGGCTTTCTGTATCTTTTGATAAACATGAATCCATCGAGCATATCCTTCATTGCCCGCACCACATATCCATTGTACCGCATCCAATTCCGGGATTTCCAGTATGGCATCCAGGTGTTTTAGAGCGCCGGGGCCGTCCAAATGATATATGGATCTCTCATAAAATTTGCACTCATTTATTATTCCGGGGAGAAAGAATTCATTGAACATACCCGGACTTATCATACAGGAGAAATCATTGGATAGTATATAGTAACGACCGTCGTGAATAAGAGGGGTCCAGGACGTAATGGGCATGTCATTTTCCCTCAGTATATTATAGAATATGTCATAGACCTGGAAAAACTCTTCCTGGGAACTCTCCAGCTTTATCTTAACCGCTTCAGGGTTCTCTATAAGATCTATGGCTAACTGCTGGGGATCCCTCAGCGCTGCCAGATGATCGCCACCGGGATGAAAATCCGTCAATCCTACAATAAAGTTTCCCTTGCCATATTCCAGCAGCAGGTGAGTAAAATCCACGGTGGCTTTGAACAACGGGTGTTCCGGATTAAAAACTGCTTTATCTGCATCCGTTTCCCAATCCTTAATGCATGGTTGGCTCCATGTTGTAGTCTCACCAAATTCGTACCCGCAACCACACCATGCGCTGTAAATTTCCGGTCCCATATTAGGCCAGGCTACCGGAAGAGCATCTGCATAATATTCGTAATTCCCCATTTGAATAGCAGTTGCTTCCGCTCTGAATTCTATATCCAGCCATTTTGCCCTATAAGTGTTATACTCCTTATGAGGAACTGGTGCTGGATTCTCCACCGGTAGTATAATGCTGACAGGTGGTCGATCTATAATCTCTCTGTGCCAGAAAGCCTCATATCTTGCTCGGGATTTTTCATAATCGGGTTTCAGTTTAAACTCCATTAACTTTCTCTCCTTCCAGCTTTTCATATGAAATACGTCTGTGAAAAAACCGTCTGGCAACCGCCAAGAAACTCAATTGCCCTGTTCATATACAACAAACTTGTGCTGGCCGGCTTGCAGCACATTGTTTCTCCAATATCCCTTTACTCCCTCGGGTATATTAATAGTCAATGCGATTGTGTCATTATTCCTTTCCCAGGATACTTCAATCCTTCCACGAACAGTATCACAATATCCCCGGCAGAAATCTAAATCCGCAATAAATACCGGGCTGATATTAACCTCAGCAAAACCCGGAGCTTCTAAAACGGGGTTAATCCCAACCAGAGTCTTCATCATCCATGCCATAAAATGAGAATACATATGATGATTTTTCGAGTTCCCGGGTTGCCACGTCTCCCAAAGGGTAGTAGCATCTCCCTCCACCCAGGTTGAATAGGAGGGATAACCTGCTGCTGTTATTATCCTATACGCATATTCCTGCAGTCCGCAGATATTCAAAGCATCATACAAATGACGCAGACCAACCATTCCACAATTATGATGAAAATCACGTTCCTCAACGGTTTTTTTCAATTGCTCCTTCAATGGCTGCAATGATTCATAAATACCGTGGTAGATAAGCATAGCAACGGCTGTCTGCTCATGAACCTTGCAGGTTCCATCCTCATTTAGATATTTATCCATGAAAATACGGGTAATTCTCTCCTTTTCTCTTCGCAGATTAATTGCTTCCTGCTGATTCCCTGCCCTTTCTGCTGCCAATATGGCAATCTTTAAACACTTAATATATAAAACCGTATCAGTAAATTCAACCGGAGTTGGAGCGCCGTCCAAGGGTTCCCATGGACCTGCCCAATCACAAAGGCCATAGCCAATTAAGCCGCTTTCATCAGCCCTTCCTTTTATATAGGACAGATGTTTCAGGAAAGCGGGCAGGTACTCTTTCAAACACTCATCATCTCCCGTATACAAATAAATAAGATAGGGAATTTCAAATAACACCCCGCTGGATACGGGACCTGCACCCCATTCATATCCCCAGCCTGAAGTGGGTATTATGCCCGGTATAGCTCCATCTTCCCGCATTGAATCCTCAATATCAACCAACCACTTTTTGAAAAATCTTACGGTATCAAAGTTTATGATCATCTGCTCTGCGGATGCTTGAGCGTCATTTGCCCAACCCAACTTTTCCCGTGTAGGACAGTCTGTCGGTATATAATGAAGATTGGACAGTGTACTCATCTGACCCATTCTGAATAAACGGTTGAGATATGTATTGGAACACTCAAATGAAGAGGTGGTTTGTACATCCAGATGAACAAATATACCCGAAACCATGTTTGTATCAGGTTCCGTTACCCCTGTCAGTTCAATGTACCTAAAACCATGATAGGTAAACAATGGTGACCAGATAAACTCTTCTCCGTTACAAATAAACTTATCAGTCTGAAAAGGACTTTCCGGATAGAATCTGTCCATATTATTCAGCTGGAGAGTATAATCGGGATTGATCTGTTCTGCATAGCGTATGGTTATTTCATCTCCCCACTTTTGGCGAATTCTCAATCTTACATACCCCGAGATATTTTGGCCAATATCAAATAAATACCTGTTTTCCCCGGTCTTTATCATCGTTTTTGCCTTATATTCATCACACTCACGCACAGGCTGGCAGGGATACTCGCGAAATTTACCTCCAGGCGGTGCCGAATCTATTATAGCATAGGACCAATCACTATCATCATAGGAAAGGGTATTCCAATCCTTATCATAAAGACGGGCATCAAAATATTCTCCGCTACGCAATTGATTAAACAGAATGGGAGATCTGTCAGTACACTTCCATGAAGAATCGCTGACCAACGCTACCTCATCATCTACTATCAGGGTCAATATAAACTTAGGATTATCCCTCCAGGGAGCTTTATTATGATTCCACGGTGTTTTGAAAGTTTCATTGTACCATCCGTTTCCGCACACGATTGCAATCACGTTCTCACCGGTCTTTAGAAGATGTGTTACATCGTAAACATTATACCAAAGGGTCTTATTATAATCGCTGGTGGGCGCAGTATGGATATCTTCAGTGACCTTTTCTCCATTAATCCAATAATATCCGAATCCTAAGGCACAGACATACAATTTCGCACTTTGAAATGAACCCAATACAAACTTCCTCCGGAATAAAGGAGCAGGATTTCGATCCCGATATTCAGGCACAAAGGGTATATCTGCCTTAATAAATCTAGCATGTTCAAACATTATAATCACCCTCTCCTTTTCTGAAATAAATATTTATTTTACCTAATCTTCCGGAAAACGTTCTTCATAGGAATAGAATAAAACCCCGGCTGCAAGAGGGCAACCGAGGTTTCTCATATTATTAATCATCAAATTCAACGCATATACTTGCAACGCTGTAGGGTTGCACCTCAAAGGATACCAGGTCATCGTCTATTGTAATAATGGAACCGCTCTCCACCCTGCATTCATTCAAGTCAACATAATAAGCCTCTGAGGGCTTTGCCGGAAGCTTGATTACAGCTTTAGCAGCCCTGCCTTCGGTTTCATAAGCCCTTATGACCATCGCCCTCTTTGCCTCACCCCGGTCCTCGGCCATCTTAACGGCTGAAATGATCACATCCCCCTCCTTCAGCTCCATAAAGCTGTCTGAAGCAGGCAGGCAGCCGTCATGTGGCCGTGATGAAATAACGCTAAACGGATGATTGAAATTGTATGCATGCTGGATAAGCTCCTTGTTGCTGGTTTCATCCACCAGACACAGAGCAAAGCTAAACCGATGGATACCAACCTCTGGATACGGATCGGGATCACAGGAGCTTCGTATCAATGTGATTGATATGGAATTATCCACGCACCGGAAGCCGTATTTTGTATCGGTAACGAGCATAATGGATTTTCCGCCGGCTTGTTTTCTCATTCCCATAGCCCAGCTGTTTGCCGGAACATCCCTGTCCATCTCTTCCCTCTCTATCGTACCGAAGGGGACATCGTATTTATAGGACGAACACTCGTAACCAAGAGGCATGTAGAAGCTGAGCTGGGGTACCGTTTTATCACGCTTGCCTATCTCGTGCCAATCGCACTCGACATCGTAACGGAGCCTTGGACTGTCATAATCCAGCGAAACGGTAACCTTTAAGCTTGAATTTCTGAAACAACATTCGTAAACTATTGACTGCCTGATAGCATCTCCCTTATATTCTACCCGTTTGATCTTGATATCCCGAGTCAAATCGGTTACATTCATATACCGTCCCACAACCCAAGCCGTCATGCCCTTACTTGGGTCCTCTTCAATCAGCCTGAAAATACCGGCAGGAGTTCCATCCTTAACAAATTCTTCCCCGGTAGCCTTGTCTGTCAACGAAACAATTGCAGCATTCCTGGTGTTGAATACAGCCTTTACATAATCATTTTCAAGAACAAACCGGTCGATGGCCTCTTCCCGCGGATCTCTGGGAAACTGCAAAGGCAGCTTGATCTCCTCGTCCTCCGTCATTACATATGTGGCATAACCGCAGGCCGGCACCCTGGCTTTTATTAACACCCTCATATAGTTATGTCCCCAGTATGGGTTGAAGCCGCTGTCCAGCAACTGATGTTCAATCCTGTTCCCCTGGGCATCTTTGAAGACAATGTTTTCTGTATTCCCCTGCCAATCCCAAACCACTATTTCAGCTGCTTCATTTCGTTCCACAGGTGCAGGGTTAAAAACATGGTATATGCGGGTCTTGCCCTTGCCTCTCTCAGCCTGGGTCACCTTAAACCTCTCTGCTCCAAAGCCAGCTCCTGCTCCTTCAGACACGCTGTCCTTATCATTCTGTTGGGGCACGATCAATTCAGAGGTATCTATCTGGGCAGCAATAGCCTGAAGCGACAGGCTCTTCCTGCTGTTGGCAATGGCCGTGGATTCCTGGAAAAGCCCCATAGCATATTCCCTGGGCTCTCTGGTGCATGAACCGGGAACAATGTCATGGAACTGGTTGAAAAGCACGTTGCGCCATGCTTTTTCAAAGGCTCGTCCATCATAACCGTAGTTGGTACAGAGATTTGAAAAGGTGTTAAACAGTTCGGCCTCGTTTAAAACGGCTTCGCCTACGCGGTTGGCCATCTTAATCCTGGATTGACTTGTATAGCAGCCGGTAAATATGAAATTGCGCTCTCCTTTAACTTCGGGCAATTCATGGCTAATCTTATCCAACTGCCTGTAAAACTCTGCAAATGTTCCAAAGCGAATACTCGGGAATACCGGCCAGGAATTCATGTCAATTATCCTTTCCAAATCCCTGCGGGTAGGTCCGCCGCCGTGGTCACCCACTCCGTATACCTTCAGCATTGTATCCAGCTTGTGCTGGGTACAGAACTTTGGTACAAACAATACCATATCCGGCCATATTTCAGCATTGTACCAGAACGGCTCCCGATAGACTATTATGGAATTTCCCGATGGAGCAAGCCATCTATACAAATAGGGTCCTTCAAAGCCTCTGCAATGGTAATAATACTTTATTCCTCCTCTGTACAGGATTTCGGGCACGTTCTGGCTATGCCCAAAGGTATCGGGTTCATAGTCCAGATTCAAAACCTCGGGGTCTATGTCCAGCAGTCTGGACAGGTATCTTTTGGTATACAATATATGCCTGGCCATGCTTTCACCGTTGGGCATATTCTTATCTGCTTCAACCCAGGTAGAAGCAGTAACCTCCCATCGCCCTTCCTTAACCCTCTTCTTTACCTGTTCCAGCATTTCGGGCGCGTAATCTTCCAGGATTTTATATACCGATGCCTGGGATTGAGAAAATGTAAAGCCTGGATACTCATCCATCAAATCAAGTATGGTTCTGAAAGTGTCCAACGCAACCATGACCGTCTCATCCCAGCTCCACATCCAGTTCATGTCGATATGAGCATGGGCGGCACAGATTACATTAAATTTTTTTGCCTCTTCTGACAGAGGGGCCAGCATACTTTCCGCCTTTTTACATGTGGTTTGGGTTATTACCCCCTCGCGTTCAACTTCGTCCCATATAAATTGGGCAACCATCTCAATCAGTTCATCATATTGATCATTCTTTACTTCGGACAAGGCCAGTGCATATTCAAGCTGGGATAAAACCCTGTTTCCCCAATAACCGAGAGCTTTATTCTTCTTAATCTCCTTCAGTCTTTGCAGGTACTGTTTCATGTTCATCTCCCTTCTTTGCACCAAGTAAACTTGGTTCAGTAATAACATTTCACAAATAAGAAACTATTTTATAATTCTATATTGCACACAAAAATCCTTTTTAATTTAGACTTTTTGTCGGCTAAATAATATTTTGCTTATCCGTCAGCTGTGGTACGCCGTTATATTAAAAAAAGCCCGGATGAACAAAAGTGCTTAATCCGATCTTATGTTGTATAATAAAAGAGGCCGCAATCGAAGTCAATACGATTGCGGCCTTTGCTGGTGGAGCTGAGGGGATTCGAACCCCTGACTTCAACACTGCCAGTGTTGCACTCTCCCACTGAGTTACAGCCCCATGCACTCAGCAAGACATATTATAACCGAAACAAAATGATTTGTAAAGTGCATTTGTAAAAGAAATCATTCCCTCAGTTCAAAAAACAAATTACCTGTCTTTTCAACCATCTATTTTATATATAAAATCAATCATATCTGCAACTTCAGAATTTGCAGCTGTATTAGCATGCTCCACCGCCAAGCTATCGCCCATGCCGGACGCCCAATAAAAAACTAAAGCGAAAAATCGCTTTAGTTTAACTTTTTCCATATTAGCCCTGTTTTTTTAAACCAGTATTACAACCAACATATTTAAGAAAGAATTGATAAGCCCAATGGCTCAACCAGCAAGCCAGAATGTTCTCAATATGCCTTGGCAAAGTACACCATATGTTTTGCGGGCTGTCCGCAGTAAATACAGTGGTCAGCCAAGTGTTCCTGTTCGAATGGGATGCAGCGCGTAGTGGCTCCTGTTTCAGCCTTTATGTTATCCTCACATTCCCTTTCCCCGCACCACATGGCTTTGACAAAGCCTTCCTTTTCCTTCATAATCGCCTTAAACTCATCGAGATCTCGTGCAATGCTGGTGTAACTTTCACGCATTTTCAAAGCCTTCTTATACACGCCATTATGGACATCAACCAAAAGATCCTGAATAGCCTGCACAACGTTATCCATGGGAACAAATATTTTCTCAAAGCTGTCCCTGCGCACCAACACCACCTGGTTCTTTTCAATGTCCTTGGGACCTATTTCCAGACGCAGGGGGACACCCTTAAGCTCCCATTCATTAAACTTCCATCCCGGGCTTTGGGTATCTCGATCGTCCAGTCCCACCCGTATACCGGCAGCGGCAACTTGCTTATATATCTCCTGAGCTTTATCAAGAACCCCTTCCTTGTGAAGGGCAATAGGCACTATAATTACCTGTATAGGTGCAACTTTGGGCGGCAGCACCAGTCCGCGCTCGTCACCGTGAACCATTATAATGGCTCCTATCAATCGGGTGGACACGCCCCAGGAAGTCTGCCATGCATATTTTAACTGCCCGTCCCTGTCCAGGAATTGAATATCAAACACCTTGGCAAAATGCTGACCTAAATTATGAGAAGTTCCGGCCTGAAGTGCTTTGCCGTCCTGCATCATGGCCTCCATGGTGTAGGTTCTGAGGGCACCGGCGAACTTCTCCTTCTGGGATTTCTGCCCGGTAACCACAGGAATGGCAAGAACGTTCTCAGCAAATTCCCTGTATACATTCAGCATTTTTAACGTCTCTTCCTCTGCCTCTTCCTCGGTAGCGTGAACGGTATGCCCTTCCTGCCAAAGGAATTCTGAAGTTCTTAAGAAAGGTCTGGTAGATTTTTCCCAACGTACCACATTGCACCATTGATTGTACAGCACCGGCAGATCCCTGTATGATTGAATCCACTTAGCATACATGGCGCATATTATGGTCTCCGAAGTAGGCCTGACAACCAAAGGCTCGGCCAGCTCCTCGCTGCCGCCCCGGGTCACCCAGGCAACCTCGGGCGCAAATCCTTCCACATGCTCTGCTTCCTTTCGCAGCAGACTTTCGGGTATAAACAGGGGAAAATAGGCATTTTTATGACCCGTTGCCTTAAAGCGGGCATCCAGCTCGCTTTGTATATTCTCCCATATGCCGTATCCGTAGGGCTTTATCACCATACAACCCTTTACCGGAGCATAATCTACCAGATCCGCCTTCAGAATAACATCTGTATACCACTGAGAAAAATCCTCTTCCCGTGGGGTAATATGACTAACGTATTCCTGTTGTCTGTTTCCCATCACCAAAGCTCCTTTCAAAAACCCCTTGCTCTTATTGTACTTTCTAGCTATTTTAGCACCAACAATCTGTATTTGCAATATCTCCGTCATATAATCGTGCAAATTGGATACAAGAACGGACACGGTATCATCCAAGGTATCATCAATGATTACGCTCTATAAGTCCTTTCATAAGATCATTCAACGCCATCCTGGCCGGAATTGGCGGGAGCATATGTATACAGTCATATGCACGCTTCAAATATTTTGATGCCAAATTTCTGCTGTAATCGATGCCACCGCTTAGATGTACCAGCTCCACTACCCGATCCACATCCTGCCGATCATATTGATGTTTGTCCAACAGAACTCCAATTTCATCCCGATAAAGAGGCGAATTCAAGGTGTAAATCAAAGGCAGGGTATATACCCCTTGAACAAAATCTCTGCCCACGGGTTTGCCCGTCTTTGCCGAATCCCCCGTAAAATCCAGCAAATCATCGGTAATCTGAAAAGCCATGCCAAAATTAAAGCCGAATTTCCCCAATAAACGAATAATGTCGCGGGCACAGCCGCTCTCATGAGCTCCTATATAGCAGCTTAAAGCAAAAAGCAGTGCCGTCTTCCGGCCAATCCTCTTCAAATATTGCCTGACCGTTACATTCTTGTCATACCTGGATTGATATTGCTCGATCTCCCCTTCACAGATGGCCTTAACCACTTTTGACAAGTTCTGCAGGTTCTCAAAAGTGGTGCTGCTGCTAAGAAGCATAAAAGCCTTTGTAAAAAGAAAATCTCCGGTAAATACGGCCACATCCTTGCCCCATCGGGTCTGCACGGTTGGTATTCCTCTCCTTATTTTTGCCTCATCAATTACGTCATCATGAACCAGTGTGGCTGTATGGAGAATTTCAATGGCAGCTGCCAAGGGGATTAGCTTTTTCTCCTCGTACTTGCCGAATTTCCCGGACAATAGCACCAAAGCGGGACGCAGCCGTTTCCCACCAGCTTCCATCAGCTCCTTCAGGACTGACTCAAGTATTTTTTGCTTTGAAACCAGATTTTCCTTGATACACCGCTCTACTTTGCCAATGTCTTCTCCAATGACATCGCTATACTTTACATTAACTTGCTTTTTTTGGCCATTCTTGAACAACTGATTATCCCCTTTCTCATAGAAACCATCTGTGCTGCAGGTATTTTATTATATAATTGGAAGCCAGACCAACAAAAAAACCCGTGCCCAAAGCCGTAACCGTCAGAAGGGGCAGGTAGGAAAACAGTATGCCTATACTGCCGAACATCCATGAGGCCACCGAAAGCTGTCCGATATTATGAAATATCGCCCCGGCAGTGCTAATACCCATTATGCTGAAATATTGACGGCATTTATAGTATAACCCTCCCATCACCAGGCAGCTTAATATCCCGCCGGCAAGGCTATAGAAAATGGCGGTAACGCCGCCGGCAAGCAAGGAACCCAATATGGCGCGGATACCGACAACAATCAAAGCTTCTTTAAATCCAAAAAACACCAGCGTCACCAGGGTCATTATGTTTGCCAGCCCCAGCTTCATACCGGGGGCCAGCACGGGTAAAAAACCTTCCAGTATATGAAGGACCAAAGCCTGGGAAATAATCAATCCAAGCATGACCATGCCCCTAATTCTGCTCATACCATATATCTCCCTAATGCGCAATGTCATCAACATCTGACGGCTCACCGCCGGCACCGGTTATCCTGACAACAAGCTTATGAGGCAGGCACACGATGGTTTGCCCAGAAGAACGGATAGCTCCCGATTTTACACACAGCTGGTCGGGACAGTTGGCCTCCTCTATCCTAACCTCTCCGTTCATTACAACCACTTCATTATAACGTCCATCCCCGGCATCGACACGGAGTTCAACCGGCTCCATTCCCTCATGAATCTCAATGGAATATATCTCCCTCTTGTCCATTTCAATCACCACATGTCGTCTGTCACTTTTCGCCCCCATCAGATACATGCCTGCAAAGCTGATTATCACCAAAACAACGGCAAAACCATATACAAAAGCATCTCCGATTTTCAATGGAATTCTCATGGTACTATCTCATACTCCTCATTTGTCACCGTCAACCGCCTGTCAAATCCCTTCGTTGTATATATCTTCTTATCAACGGTAACGGCCAGAGCTTCCGCATTTCCAATCTGCTCAACAAGGCCCAGTCCTTTTTCAGCCCCCATTACAAAGACAATCGTGGACAGAGCGTCCGCATCTGCTGAGTTCTCAGCTACTACAGTGGTGGCCATAAGTCCCTGGTTGGCAGGATATCCGGTAGCCGGATCGAATATATGATGGTATCTCACTCCGGTTTTCTGGTACACATCTTTTATGTAACGCTCATAATCCCCCGAGCTTACCACACTTTCGTTTACCGCTTCCACAACTGCAATATGCTGTTGCACGCCGTCGGACCTAGGGTCCTGTATCCCTATTCTCCAAGGCTGGCCGTTGGGCTTATTGCCCACCACAATTACATTTCCGCCCATGTTTATAAGGGCATGCTGGACACCCTCTTCCCTTAAAACCCTGACCACTTCATCAGCAGCGTAGCCCTTGGCGATGGCTCCCAGATCTATGCCCATCCCCTTCTCCTGCAGATACACCGTACCTTCATCCTCATTCAATATAACCTTTTGATAATCCACAAACTTCAACTTTTCCCGTATTTCCTCATCGGTGGGCACCCTGGGATGTTCCGTCGTTATTCCCCACAGCTGCACAATTGGATATACGGTAATGTCAAATGCACCTTTGGATAGCTTGGCATACTCCAGCGCCTTCTCTATAACTTTAAAGGTATCTTCGTGAACCTTGACGGGCTGTATACCGGCATTGTCATTGATACGGCTTACATCGCTGTCCTTGATGGTAACGCTCATGCGCCTCTCAATCTCTTCGATCCTTCGGACAGCGCTGTCTATGATTTTCGGGCCTTCCCGCCCGGCATATATTCTTATGTTTATCCATGTATTGAGGGCAAATAAATTCTTGCTGTGTTCTCTTACCTCATTAATAGCGCAGCCTTGCAATATCGGAAGAAATAATAAACAGATCGCCAAAGCCATAGGGCATGCTTTCGCAATATATCTTTTCAAATATAGCCCTCCGGTCTTATGATATTAAGATCAATATAAATTTATAATATCACTTGTTTTGCTTGCTGACAAGCTTTTGGCGCCCAAACGGATTCTTCTTCCCATATCATTAATTGGATAAAATCTGGAGAAAATATTGTCGATACAATTAATGGACCTGTCTCGCGACAGGTCCTGAGTATAAAACCCATGAACAGTTATTATTTTGCATCCTTAAGGGCTTCATTGGCCAGAGCTTTAAATTTGCTGGTAGTACCGGTAGCGCCGGTATAGGTATCAACAGCATCGGGATCCTGCTTTTCAACGAGGCTCTTCTGCAGCTTATCATATGCATCCAACAGGTCAACGTCCCTTTGCTCCTTAAAATTGCTTTGATAATCCTGGTCTTCGCTTTTCTTCTTGCCCTCCTGGTTCACCTCATCATAAACAACGTCCGTGATTTTCCCGCCCTCAACCTTTATCTGGATTTGGGCCTTCCAGCCATGGTCGTCAAAGTCGGGCTCTTCAGCCTGATATGTCCCATCTTTATAGGTAACCGACTCAGCTTCCTTCCCCTGATCCTGGGAACCATTATCCTTGGCTCCACTACATGCAGTTAATACTACAAAAACCAGCAATACTACCAGAACTAATCCCAGTACTTTTTTCATTACGTGCTCCTCCTTTTGTTGTTAATTTTTTATTATTATTTATAGATAACCCATTTTTCAAAATATTAAAACGCATTAAATCATCTCATTTATCAATCACCCCCATATTATTTTTGATTGATAAGAATAATATAACCATTAATTGCGCTTTACTAACAAAAATAAAAATGTGTTTTGACAGCATGCATATTGCTTTATAAATTATGTATGTTCGTCAAATTAATATCTTTTTTATGCTAAAATCATATGTTAAAATAGGTTAAACGTTAAACCTATAGCATGCAAAGGAGGATAGGAATTAATGCCAGCCAAACAAATAATTATACTGGGAGCAGGATATGGAGGTATAGAAGCTGCGAAAACCCTCCATAGACTGTTAAAAAGGCGTAAGGACGCAGAGATTACGCTTATCGATCAAAATCATTACCACACGCTTCTTACCGAACTTCACCAGGTCGCCGGCCATCGGGTTGAATCTAGCGGAGTAAAGGTAGCAATTGATCATATTTTACAATATACAGATGTAAGATTTGTCCACGACAGAATAAACAGGATTGACTTTGAAAAAAGAAAGCTTTTTTCAGATGACAGTGAATACAGCTATGATTACCTGATCTTGGCAGCAGGAAGTGAGCCCGCATGTTTTGGGATTCCCGGAATGAAGGAATATGCCTTAACGCTATGGTCCCTTGAGGACGCTCAGAAAATACATGATCACATCCTTCGCATGTTCCAGCTTGCAGCCAAAGAAGAGGACCCAGACAAGCGTAGGGAAATGCTTACCTTTGTGGTTGGAGGAGGCGGGTTTACCGGAGTCGAGATGATGGGCGAGCTTATGGAGTGGACCGCTACCCTGTCCCGTCAGTTTGGGATACCCAGGGAAGAAATTCGCCTCGTTATTATAGAAGCGCTGTCAACCATCTGTCCGATACTGGATCAGAAGCTGTCAAACAGAATAGAAAGCTTTTTCAAAAAGCACGGTGTGGAGGTATATACAAACACACCCATTACCCAGGTGACTCCTGACAGGGTTTCCATAAAATCAGGAGACAGCTTCCCCACTCGGACCCTTATCTGGACCGGAGGAGTTCAGGCAAAGGAATTCGTGAAAAATTTCGGCCTTACATTGGGGAAGAGAAATCGAATAGTGGTAAACGAGTACCTTCAAACCCTGGAATATCCCGATGTATATGCAATTGGCGATATTATGGAGTTTACCGAAAACGGTCAGGTCCTGCCCGCGTTGGTGGAATCCGCCCTTCAGTCGGGCGCATGTGCTGCAAAGAATATTGCGGCCCAAATAAGCGGCAGAGAAATGAGCAAATTTCAACCAAAGCTTCATGGTGTTATGATATCGGTGGGTTCCTTCTTTTCAGTTGCACAAATTAAGGGGCTGCCCATGTTAATTGGTTTGCCGGCTACCATTATGAAGCATTTGGTCAATATGCACTACCTCTTTGGTATCGGTGGGCTTGAACTTATATGGGATTATATCTGTCATCAGTTCCTATATAAAGCCAGGACCTACAATGCCTTTATCGAAACGGTCATAGGACATATAAAACGCAGAAACTTCACGTTCTGGCTGGTCCCGCTGAGAATCTGGCTGGGAATCATGTGGTTGGTCTCAGGCATACAAAAGATCCAGGCCGGTTGGTTTGGTGACTGGCAAAGACTCGGGCCCGGAGGCGCTACCGATGCCACTTCGTCCGCTTCATTAATCAGCCTCATAGGTGAGAATACCCCCAAATGGTATGCCTGGATAGTGGAGAATATAATCTACCCGAATTCACTGCTGTTCCAGAAGCTGATAACAATAACCGAGATCGGCTTAGGGCTCGCCTTCATATTCGGGGTATTTACTTTCATTGCGGCTCTGGTATCCATCGGAATGAACATCAACTTCATGCTTTCCACGGGCCTTCCCGCAACCAATACTGGACTCCCCGATCTATGGTATATAGCGGCTTCAATAGCAATGCTGGCCGGCGCTGGAAGAACTCTGGGAGTAGATTATTACCTGATTCCTTTCCTCAGAAATCAACTGAGATATTTCCAGAAAAACCGAAGCATCCATCTGTTCAGGGGATGGCAGTGGTAAGCCATTTCGGTCAGCTACATGTATGGATATGTAAAATTACCCGGCAAATGTTATATGCATTATGATTATAAAGATAAAAAATAAGGGAAAGGCGGTTTGTAAACTCCGCCATTTCCCTTATTTTTTTATTTATAAATAATGATCCTACCAGATATACACTGTCGCAGCAGGTGTAATTATTCACCAATCGGCTTTTTTATTATCCTCATGGCATTCAGCACTGACAGAACAGCAACCCCCACATCGGCGAATACTGCTTCCCACATGGCGGCCATACCGGCTGCCCCCAGAAGCAGTACCAGCCCTTTGATGCCAAGCGCCATTGCAATATTCTGCCACACAATCCGTTTGGTACTATTGGCTATCTCTACGGCGTCTACAAGCTTTGAAGGCTGATCAGTCATCAACACCACATCAGCGGCTTCAATAGCAGCGTCCGATCCTATTCCGCCCATTGCCACGCCAACATCGGCTCTGGCCAAAACCGGCGCATCATTAATACCATCTCCAACAAATACCACCTTGCCTTTTTTATTGACTTTTTCCTTCTCTATCATATCCAATTTTTCTACTTTTTGATGAGGAAGTAGTTGGGCATATACCTCATCGATCCCCAGGCTACGACCAATACTGTTTCCGATTGTATGATTATCCCCCGTAAGCACCACCGTCCTTTTTACACCGGCATTTTTCAAGTCCCTTACAGCCCTCTCGGAATCTTCCCTTGGCTCATCCGTTATGACCAAATAGCCTGCAAATCTGCCATCCAGCGCCACATAAACGACGGTTCCCACGGCATCAGCTTCATTGCAGTCAATACCGTGCAGGCGAAGCAATTGAATGGTCCCCACCAACACCTGCCTCTCCCTGACCCTGGCCTTGACGCCGTATCCGGGAATTTCGGAATATTCCTCCACCGCTTCCCCTTCAACCGGTTTCCCATAGGCATTCAATATGGATACTGCAATCGGGTGGTTGGAACCGCTTTCCGCCAAGGCGGCTAACTCAAGAAGCTCTTCCCCGCTTATTCCTTCTGCCGGGACAACCATGGCAACCTCAAAACTACCTTTTGTAAGAGTTCCCGTCTTGTCAAATACAACGGTGTCAATATTGCTCAATGCCTCCAGATACTGGCCACCCTTTATTAATATGCCTCTTCTGGAGGCTCCTCCCAATCCTCCGAAAAAGCTTACCGGGATGGATATCATAAGAGCGCAGGGGCACGATATCACGAGAAACACCAAAGCCCTGTAAATCCAGTCTTCAAAAGGCTGGCGCCATAATATTGGCGGTACAACCCCAATCAGTGCGGCAGCCGTAACCACGCCGGGGGTATAGTATCGTGCAAATTTTGTTATAAACTTCTCGGTGGGTGCTTTTCTGTCTCTTGAATTCTCCATCAATTCCAGTATCTTTGATACCGTGGAATTGTCAAAGTCCTTGAGCGCCTCCACATATATCAAGCCGGATTGATTGACAAAGCCGGCCAACACCTGTTCACCTTCACCAACCTCTCTGGGTATGTGCTCGCCGGTTAAAGCCGAAGTATCCACGCTTGATCGTCCCCTTACCACAACGCCATCAAGGGGAATCTTCTCTCCGGGCTTTACCACAATAACATCGCCAACAGCTACCTTTGAAGGATGCACCTTTTCAATACCGTCTCCAACTACCAGATTTGCATAATCCGGTTTGATATTCATGAGCTGTGCAATGGATCTCTTGGATCTATCCACAATGCTGTCCTGAAGCCACTCCCCAACACGATAGAACAGCATTACCGCTACAGCCTCAGTGAATTCCCCCATGACAAAAGCACCAGCCGTTGCAATCGTCATCAGGAAGTTTTCGTCAAATACCCTGCCTTTTATTGTGTTTCTGGCCGCATTCAGCACAATATTCCTTCCTATGAGCACATAGGAGATCAAATACAAAGCCCTCTCCACGGCAAGGGGCAGGGTAAATACCATTGGTATCACCAAAATAACGGTTCCGATAACAAGATCCAATATTTCAACCAGTTTTGCCCTTAAGCCTTCTTTTTCTGTATCTGCTGGGTGATAATCACTGCAGCTGCTGCATGCAATGCAGCATTCAGTGTTGTTTACGCCCTTCCTTCGATTGAGATATGACCTCACAAAAACCCTCCTTACAATCCTAATAGCCGTCTGCTTGCCTTTCATTCATATGCTCTAATCCGATATGGATGATCTGCTGTATGTGTTCATCATCAAGGGAATAAAATACATTCCTTCCTTCCCTCCGGTATTTAACCAGGCGGCATTGTCTCAATACCTTCAGTTGATGGGATACTGCCGACTGACTCATGTCGAGAAATTCCGATATATCGCATACGCACATTTCGGAAAGGGACAGGGCATATAGTATCCTTAAACGCGTAGCATCACCAAACAGCTTAAAAAATTCAGCAAGGTCATTAACAATGTGGTCTTTTAGCATATTTGCCCGGATATTCTCCAGTGTATCCTCATGTACAACCAGTTCCCCACACATCTCAATATTTTCATCAAAGCCCACAGCAAATACCTCCATATCTATATTCATATGAACATATATTCATATTTTAATTATATTATATTCCCCAGGCTTCACCATGTCAATAGGGCAATGGAAAAATCACATGTTATTACGGATGTAATATCGAAGGCTTTTCTATCTTTTCTTAAAAGCCATAAAAATGATAGCAATTCCTATTAGTATAAAAGCAATGGGCCAGCTCAAATTCTTTATAAAATACCACACATCGGGAATAATTCTTTTCACAAGGGACAGCAGGCCTATAATTATCAGAACCCCTCCGAGAATAGCGGCACCTCGGTTTCCTGAAACATTGTGAATGAAATCTCCTCCGCCTGCATCCACATTATCATCTTCTACCTGTACATCATAATATGGAGCTTCAGGCATGACGATAAGCGCAAGTATGTACAGGATAATACCCGTACCCCCAATGAAAATGGATAGTACAAACAGCAGCCTCACGAGTGTAGGATCAATATCAAAGTACTCGGCAATACCTCCGCAAACTCCACCTATCATGCGCTGGGTTCTGGAACGGTAAAGTCTCTTTTTCATCTGCCAACAACTCCTCACTATCAGATTTTCAACATGATTTCCAATATATTCTTAAGATAAATTCCGGGCCCATCCGTAACTGACGCAAAAGGGCAAGATGAAACAATCCCATCCCCCGGACGTTTATTTATTATCATATTACACCAATCAAAAGCAGCGGGCAATAGCATTGGTACAATTTCTTAAGAAACAGTCTGGAAAGCGGCTTAGCTATGGTCCGTTCCAGCAAAGCTAAAGGAAGGCTAATATACCGGAAAACACAATAACATTTACTATCATATTTTTTTCAATTATAATTAAGGGGTATGATTATCATATAAAAAAAGGGGAAAGATAAATGGCTTCAAAAGATACAACAAAACGCAACTTTATCGCCCTTATGATGGAAGGAACCCTTTTTCTCACCGCCACTTCATTTTTGGACGCAGATACGGTGATATCGGTTTTTATTCACACATTCAGCGGAAGCCTTCAATTAACAGGATTGGCCAGTACTCTGCGAACCGCCGCATCATTGATTGCTCAGCTCCTGGTAGGCCCCTACGTACACAGAATTAAGAATTTGCCTGCATTTATAGTTACCATTATGTTTATATTTCGTCCTCTTTTCCTGCTTATGGTTTTAATACTGGCCTTTGAACTAGATTCCTCTGTAATTATATGGATATTTTTACTGATATATGCCCTCTTCTGGGCAAGTGACGGAACAGTGGTGGTACCGTGGCTTGACGTTTTGGGACGTGTGATACCAAGCAAGAGACGGGGAAGACTATTTGGGAATCAACAGGTTTTTGGCGGAATCGGAGGCCTTATTGCAGGTTATATAGTAAAAACAACCCTGGATAATGCCTGGCTGTCCGAGCCGGCAAAATTTTCAATACTCTTCTCCCTTGCCGGAATACTGCTGCTGTTCTCAGCTATAGCCATGCTGTTTGTCAGGGATTCCGACAAAAGGATATCAAGTCCACGGGTTAATATAATGGAATACTATCGCAAGCTGCCCGGCTATCTGAAGTTAAACAGAGACTACCGCCGAATGCTGTCAGTTCAGCTTATTGGAAGCTTTGGGGGTGCGGTCATACCGTTTATTGTTCTGTTTGGAAAGAGCACCTTTGAGCTATCTCCGGCTCAGGTTTCCACCATAATCTACCTCCAGATCATGGGTTCACTGATCGGCGGCTTCTTCTGGGGAACTCTCAGCCAACGTTTCGGCAACAGATATGTTATCTGGGTATCAAAGTTCATCAGCTGTATCATTCCTTTACTGGGTCTGATTAGCATCGGCCTGTACGGCATTATTCCACCAATGCTCCTTCTTGTTCCCATGTGTGTCCTTGCAGGAATTAATAAAGGAGCATGGATGGGATATACCAACTATACAATTGACGTTGTAGACGAAGAAAACCGTCCTGCCTACTTCGTGCTGACCAGCCTTATCACCTTCCCCACCACTTTTCTCTCCTACTTAGCGGGGGTTATGGCAGATACGCTGGGTTTTATACCCCTTTTCATAATCAGCCTCGGTACTTCAGTCATAGCAACAGGGCTGGCTCTGACTCTGGAATCCCCTCCCGATGACAGCCCTTCATTGCAACCGAGCGCTTTACCGTAAGCGTACAAAAAATGAGGGAACATACGCTCCCTCATTTTTTATATTTATGAACAATTAGTAATCCAGTAAACCATCGGATAGTCCGATGGGCAGGGGCTCGGGACGCTGGCATGAGCTGGATAGATTATAATGCATGCCGCTTTCCGAAGCATCCAAAAAACCTTGCATAATATCCAGCACATGGTAAGCCATCTCTCCATTAGCTCTGTGCGATCTTCCCGACAAAAGGGCATACGCCATATCGGCAACACCCACTCCTCGGCTGTTATCGGCATACCCGTGGCTTAACGGTATTTCGGTCCATTCATTTGCACCCATTCGCCGTACAAAAACCGGTCCGCCAAAAGTATTTGGATCTGGGACTCTTAAGCTGCCCTGGGTACCGTATATCTCAATCCATGGCAGGTTAGCGTGCCATACATCAAAACTTGTAATAATTGTCCCTACGGCCCCGTTTTCAAAATCCATAACACCGGCAATATGGGTGGGGGTTTCCACCTTTATTCTAGTACCATACTTTGGCTGGCTGGTAATCACCCTCTCGGGAAAAGTTATCCTTGCAGAACCGGTCACCCTTTTAACCGGTCCAATCAGTGAAATCAAAGCTGTCAGGTAATATGGCCCCATATCAAACATAGGACCGCCGCCAATTTCATAATAAAACTCCGGATTGGGATGCCAGCTCTCATGCCCGTGACAGGTCATAAATGCGGTTGCAGCTACGGGTTCCCCAATCCATCCATCGTCAATCAGCTTTCGGCAGGTCTGAAGCCCGGCTCCCAGAAAGGTATCGGGAGCGCTGCCCACAAGAAGTCCTTTGGATTTGGCAAGCTCAAGTATCTTTTTTCCATCCTGGCGGGTAACGGCCAGCGGCTTTTCAACATACACGTTTTTCCCGGCTTCCAGGGCTGCCAGGCAAACCTCGGCATGGGCCTTGGGAACGGTAAGATTTACCACGATCTGAATTTCAGGATCATTAAGCAGCTCATCTACCGAGCATACCCTGGGTATATTGAACTCCTCGGCCAGGGCCTTTGCCCTTTCAGGTATGATATCCGCACAGGCAACCACCTCGAGGATTTTAAACCTCTGACTGCAATTTTTTAAATAAATGGAACTTATGTTGCCGCATCCTACGACTCCTATTTTTACCTTATCCAAAATATCATCCCTTTCTTAAAATTGCTGTTTAATCATCCCATCAAAACATACGCTTCATTGCTTCCATGGAGACGGCTTCTCTCTTCTTTTGAGCTATTTCCTTTCCTTCAGCTGCCCAGAGAAATCCTCTCCGCATAATGGTCCTTACGGGCTCGGGCTCAAGCACATCAGCATGATGACCTAAAGAACAATAGAATATCCTTCCCATTCCCCACCGCTTGGTCCAAATTACCGGGACGTCCACCTGTCCATTGGCAGCATGGGGCCCGTCTACAGTCGGATAGCGGGTGGTAGCCAGAACCTCAATGGCCGGATCAATATGTAGATAATACTGCTCGCTTTTTACCAGAAAATCTTCAATTCCTTCCACTATTGGGCTGGATCCTCTTTTAATATTTACCATGTACTCCACTCCGTCGCCGCCCGGATGAGCAACCCACTGTCCGCCCGTCATAAATTGCCATTGAACACACTCCCTGAAAGCATCACACATGCCGCCATGACAGCCGGCAAGTCCTACGCCGCTGGCTACCGCTTCCATTACCGGCTCAACCTGTTCATTTTTTATACTTCCCATGGTCCATATAGGAATGATAAGGTCAAGAGCTTTCAGCTTTTCTGCATCTAGAAAGGCATCCAAAGTCTCGGAAATTTCTACCTCAAAGTCTTCCTCAACCAATATATCGCGAAAAAGCTCCGAGACCTCCACGGGTTGGTGTCCATCCCAACCCCCCCGTACAATTAATGCCTTCTTCCCCATGCATTCCATCCCCTTTCACAAAATATTTTCAAGGCTATTTTATCACATTTTCTGAACCAATTCATCTTCATATTGGAAAAGCATGCAATATGTAAAAACCTCTTCGATTCGCCAACAGCTTATCGAAGAGGTTTTACAGGCTGTTATACTATCAGTCTTCCACCAGGTCTCCGCGGATCAGGGCTTCCAAATCATCCAGCATCTTGTTAACCTGCCGCCTTGATATCACGAATTCGGACTGTCCGTTCAAAAATACCGCATAAAAATCGTTATCATAGGGAACATAATTCACATACATTTCCCGTACTGAACCTTTATTTAAAAAGAAAGTGGTTTTCACATCCGGCTGTTCTTCCAGCTCCCGATCGTTTTCAGCATCAACCAAAAGGCCAATTAAGCTCTGGTAAAACTTTTTGAAAGGCTTTTCCTCTACCTCTTTCCCGTCCACTTTATACGTTGTTATGACCTCATCCTCTTCATCTTCCTCTTCGGCCTCTTTGGTTGTCCTTGTAAGGGTTAAAACATGGGTTTTTCCACGTCCCTCCACGATTATCTTGTCCACATTATCGATGTTGACAATATATGCAAATTTTTCTACAATCTCAAACGGTTTTGTCTTAAGAAATTCGGTCTTGCTCTTCTCAACGGTATACACCGTATTATCATCTGCTGTCCTGAAATAGACATACTTTCCATCCTCAGTATCATCACCGAAGAACAGGTGGAGGGTATTCTCCTTATCCTTTACAAGCAGTTCAGCTTCAGGTTCATCCAGGCCGTATTTTGCCAGATCCGATGCATGGTTATCAGCAATATCCTTTATAGCCACAGAGGATATTGCCTGTAACATCTTATCAAACTTGTCCGAATCTATCCCTTTGGGAAAGGCGTAGGGCTGGACCATCCGCCATAAACCAAAGTTGAACTGGATTTCCTCTTCAGTCCGATCTTCGTTGCTCACTATCTCAATTACCGGCATATCCTTACGCGCTAATTTCAGATATGTCATTTCCTGGGTATTAATCTCTGCCAGTTTTTTCTCCCTGATATCCGACAGTTTATAGTGGAAATGCTCGCCATGGTTCATCCATACGGTATAAACTTTGGGATCGCCTTCGGCCATTAAATAGTAGGTATTACCAGCCGGCGTTTTGTTCCCAAGGTACAGAACTTTGACGGTCCCATCCTCGAGATAAGCCTTGGCGGTAACGGCAGGCTTATCCAAGCCATACACGGACAAATCCTTCGGATTTTCCTCCACTATTCTTTCGGCATAAAGGCTGGCAAAGCTATAGGCAATATCGTCAACAGCAACTTTCCTTAGCTCAACCGGCTGGGAGAATTCGGCAACAGACCAGTTGTCGTCTTTTTTTTCCAGTGTCAAAGTACCTTCCTCAGACTCCAATACCATCTTTACAATACTGTCCTTATCAAATTTTGATATCTCTATCTTCTCGTCCCCCGCCTGAGGCTCGGGTGCAGGCCGGTTTATCATATACAAATACGCACCAGCCAGCAGGGCCAAGGCAACCACCATGACAATAGCATTCCGTTGTCGCTTTTTCATAGATGCCTCCTCCTCAACCATACAATTAAACCTGATGCGAGTATGGCCAGCGGAATCAAGATTATAACCACACCAGCAAGAATCAACTGCTGTGAAGCTTTGATGTTAAGGCGTGGTACCGTCAAGCTCTTGGGACGTATGGATATATTTTCTTCCCTGTCCTGTAGCCAGTTCAAACTATTCAACAGGAAATTTGCATTGCCTGGCACCTGGGAAACCAGATTGTAGCTCAAAAACTCTGCATTACCTACAACTACCAGCTTTGTCTCCTTCTTTTCATTGCCTTCATAAATTTCATCGGTTATGGCAACCGCTATGTTAAAGGGCCCTTCCAAATCACCCTCTTCCTTCTCAAGGGTTGCTGACTCCATGTTGACCTTTGCCCATGAATTTTCGGAGGTTACAAGCAAGGGTTCTATTTTCAGCGAACGCTTCTTTACGTCAAGAATCTGTATGCTCTGGGCTCCGGGAACCAACATATACATCTGCCCCGATTTCAAGGGGCTTACAATGCTGTGGCTCCCCAACTCGGGCACCAAGTAAAGAGGATTGCCCGCATGCATGCTGTTGTCACCCTCTATCACCACGCTGCGGTCTATGGTTACACCATAGCTCTTTAGCAGTGACTGGAAGTTGGGCAGTTCTTGGTTTAAATATTGCATTATAAATATCGCCCTGCCCTGGTTTTCCATATATTTTCTAAGCTTCTCTTCCTCATCCTTGGTAAGATCCCTCTTTGGAGAGAAGATAATCACTGAATGGGCATCCTCAGGCACCGCGTCTTCGGTTAGGAGATTTAGACTCTCGGTTGTAAAGTTTTCTATTTCAAGCTGCTTGGTTATATCATAGGGCAAACTGTCCTCGCCGTGGCCTTCCAGCAAATAGACCACTGGCAGATCTTCAGCGGTTACGTACAGTATGGCTCCGGTAAGCCTTTGCTCCGCTGCCAGGGATTGAGCCTGAAATTGACCGGAAGTATTGCTGAAGCTGTAATTCACCAGGTCGTAGCGATTGATTATTTTATAGCGGTCGCCGCTTTCTACTATCAGGCTTCCCGTACTCAGAGACTGGCCGTCCTTCTCATATTTCGCAACCAACTGAGGATATCGCTCGGGATCTATTGTAGTATAGGTGATCCTTTTTGATCGAGCCAGATACCGATCTATGATTTCGGTAACAACGCGTTCCTCTTTCCCGGTCTCATACAAGCCAATTATCTTAATATCCTGCTCAAGGTTATCAAGCACCTTATAAGTCTGCTCGGAGAGGGAAAACATCTGGTTCTGCGTCAAATCCGCCTTCCAGTTAATCTGATCCACCACCAGGTTTATTACTATGACAATGGCAATAACGACTGCCGTCATCAGTGTCGCATAGCCGCCATATTTAAATTTCTTGTTTTTAAACGAATTCCTTATGCTGGCAAAGTTAATTTTTAAACCAAACTTCATTACCCGTCTCCCCCCTTATTAACTCCATCTTCTCTTCTCGATCATTCGTACCGTTAAGAACACAAATATGGAAGAAAAGCTTATATAATACACTATTGGGCTTAAACTCAGAATCCCCAGCGTAAAATTATCATATCTCTTGAGTAATGAGAACCATTCCAAAACTCTGACAATTAAGCCGTCGAATAAAAACTCATTCGTAAAATACAGCACTGCTACAATGCCCAGACCTACTAAGGCAACAGCGATACAAACATATATATTCCTGATTGAAAAATACACAAGGGCCACCGCTCCGGCAACCAGTAAACAAGCAAAAACTATTCCCGAAACCCTGTCGGTGGGCAACCCCTCAATAATCCAGTCCAATATCCAAAGGAACAAAAGAGCGCTAAAAGTAACAACGGCAGCGATAACCTGATTATCGGTCATTGAAGATACAAACAGACCAACCGCAATGAATGCCGAGCCCAGCAGGAAGAAACCAACATAGCCGCCGACAATTTCCCATACCGCTATAGTACCAAAGAAGCTTAAAATTATCGGATAAATACAGGTTATAAGCAGGGTTATCAAAAATACCCCTACAGCAGCAAAATATTTGCCCAACACCATCCCCGTTACGCTCAAAGGGCTAGTGAGAAGAAGCTGATCAGTCTTTTGTCGGCTCTCTTCCGACAAAAGTCTCATGGTCAGTATCGGAACAACAATCAGGAAAATAAATGTTATACTTCCCAACACACCGAGATAGCTTGGGCTGGCCGTAAACAAATTGGAGAATGCGAAGAAAAATCCCGATAGTAGTAGGAAAAACCCCATAAAAATATATCCGGTCGGTGACAAATAATATGCCTTTAATTCCCTTCTCAATACCGCTAGCATTTAGGAAACCTCCCTCTCTTCAGTTGTTACCTGCAGGAATATTTCTTCCAGAGTCAGATCGATGGGCTTCATTTGCAGAATCGGGTATTCAGCCCGGCTCAAGGCATGGAACAGGGGCCTGCGTATATCGATATCTTTCTCAGCTTCTACCAGCAGATCAACTGTTCCGGGCTCCTTAGCACCGGTGGAATCAACACTTTTTACCCCCGGAAGCTCCCTTAACAATTTGACAACCTGTCTCTCGGGGCCGGCCACCCTGACCGACAACCTTCCCGTATCCCCCAGACGTTTGGACAGGTTCTCGGGGGTATCGCTGGCAACAATTTTCCCCTTGTTTATTATCAACACCCGTTCGCAAACCGCACTGACTTCCGGCAGAATATGAGAACTCAATATAATAGTATGATCCTTTCCCAATTCTTTAATGAGATTGCGTATTTCAATGATCTGCTTGGGATCCAAACCTACCGTAGGCTCATCCAGTATGAGAACCGGAGGTGCACCTATTAATGCCTGGGCCAAGCCAACCCTTTGCCTGTACCCTTTTGACAGATTTTTGATCAATCTCTTGCGGACATCGCCGATCTTGACCATGTCCATTATCTTTTCCATGCTTTGTTTTTTTGTTTTACGGTCTATCTTCTTTATATCGCTTACAAAATTTAGGTATTCCTGCACCGTCATATCCAAATAGAGGGGTGGAAACTCCGGCATATACCCTATTCTCTTCTTTACTTCCTCGGGTTCTTCAAGAATGTCAAAGCCATCTACCTTAACTGAACCTTCGGTTGCAGATATATAGCCGGTAATGATGTTCATGGTAGTGGTCTTCCCCGCTCCGTTCGGACCTAAAAAGCCTACAATCTCGCCTTTTTCCACGGTAAAACTCACTTGATCAACAGCTACATGCTGGCCGTACCGCTTTGTCAAATTTATAACCTGAACCAACTGTATCCCCCCATTGTTTTATAAATTGTTAAATACGGCTATCATTTTTATTAACATTATAGCAAAAGATTTTGCATAATGTATGAATAATTTGTGAATTTTTGAGTATACATGCCCTGTAAACCGCCGGTCATGGCAATAACCTCAATACACAGCATTATCGCAATAATTACGCCGGCTGCAACTATGGGCAGCATCTCTTTAAATGTAGGCCTTTTCTTCTCAAAGGCCCTTTGATATTCTATGCCTGCCTTAAACTGAGTTACACGATGAAGGGCAATGGCACACAGCAGAAAAAGTCCCAGGGAAAATATGGCTATCAGACCCCAAACCATGATAAAAGCCATCCACATTTGTGGCGGTATATCGCCCATCTCTGCCTGTACCGCTCCCGCGCCTTGGAGATACTCAGCGGCTGCTGCTTGCAAATACATAAATGATATGGATATGGCATTTTGCGTAAAGTGGTATAATACACCGGCAAAAATTGAATTGGTCCTTACAACCACATAACCTATCATTATACCAAGGAAGATAATAGCCGGTATATTTGAAAGGCGCAGATGAAGAAAGGCAAAAAGCAGACCTGAAACAACAACCGATGCCCTTGTCCCAAGCCTTTCATACCCTCTTAAAATCACACCTCTGAACAAATACTCCTCAACCACAGCAGGAGTCAAAGCCACCACCAGCAGGGCTTTCATATATTGGCTACCATTGTTGATGGATGGAAGCTCGGGCACAACCGGTGTCCCGAAATGGCTCAGTATCCAATACCAGATTAAATTTATAAAGGATACTATGCCATAGCCAAACCCCGCCATCCCCAGAACCAGGAGCAGCTCTTTAAGCCCTGTTCTGTTTAGCCGAACGGTCTGCGTTATATTAATTCTTTTTACCAAGAGATACAATAAAGGTGGAACACCGATCACCAGCACCTCCAGAATAAAGGTGACCACAAGCCACGTTTCGGTATCCACTAATTTAAAACTCATCAGCCCCGCTGCACCGGACGAAAACAAAATCATTAACACAAGAACAATTAAATACAGGGTATTACAGCCGAAGATGCTTGGCCAATTGTATGTCTGCCCCCCAGGTCTTTCATCATTCGAATAATCCATAATGCTCTTCCTCCTCAAATCATCATATATCTATATCGGTTTTTTTACCAGCGTCATTTCAACAAGATGCTCCTTTCCTCTCCTCAAAAACCGAATATTAACCCTATCTCCCACCTTGTATGAATAAATAGCACTCCTCAGTTCCAGCATTTTTGTAACCTTCTTTTGGCCAACATGAGTGATTATATCGTCAACTCTCAAGCCCGCCTTATATGCCGGCCCCCGCTCATCCATATCCACTACATACACGCCTTCTTGTATATCCTTTTCCTGCTTGTAATACCGTGCTATCTCCCTGTCAAAACCCACAATTCCTATATATGGGGTAACAAATTCCCCCTCCTCAACAAAATGTTTAATGATCGGCTTGGCTATATCAATGGGAATGGCAAAACCTATCCCTTCTGCACTGGTCACCTTAATGGTGTTGATCCCAATTACCTCGCCTCTTGCATTGATCAATGGACCACCGCTGTTCCCCGGATTTATGGATGCATCTGTTTGAATCAAATCTTCCATAAAGTTTTGGCCCCGCTCCGTCGGGACCTGGACCGTTCGATTGAGGGCACTGATAATCCCGGAGGTAACGGTATGTTTAAATTGCAGCCCCAGCGGTGTCCCTATAGCAATGGCCATATCTCCAACCTCAAGTTGCTGGCTGTCCCCCAGAACAGCAGCCGGCAAGTCAATCGCATCCACCTTTATAATTGCCAAATCCAATGTAGGGTCAGACCACAGGGTACGTCCCGCCAGTTCATCACCGTTCTGCAAAATGACATTTATGTTTGTAGGATTGCCCCCCACCACATGATCATTGGTCAGGATGTAGCCTGTCGGATGCACAATGACGCCCGAGCCAATCCCCTCTATAACCTGAGCATCCTCCCACAATGTATCCCTTTGCAAGTGAGCTGTGGTAATTCCTACGACAGAGGGGCTCACTTTTTTCACAATCCGGGAAACGGAAGCGTGCACAGCCGTGCCTTCCTGTTGAACCTCAACAGGCTCCGGCTTATCCTCCGGTTCTTGTGAATAGCTATAGTCCGGCTCCCGCGGCGTTTCTGACATATTCCATCCACACGATGAAAATACAAACAGTAACTCCATTATCGTAAATACACCTATTAATATGGAAAGCCAACCCTTTGGCATATTCACGCTATTTCCTCCTTATGCTTTTGTCTTCCATCACCCCCAATCCCGGTATTTTGAACTATTCAATATGATAAAAATTACTGACTCCTTCCCTGTAGGTCATATCTATCACTACATCCTTCCCCGGCCGAATTCCCTTTGATTTGAGTATATTTATTACCGTATCGTAGGCAAGCTGGGGAAAATTGTTTTCCTCGCTTAAGTGGGCCAGAAGGACATACGCTATTTTCCCTTTGAGCATCTCAACCAAAGCCAGGCCGGCCTGTTCATTGGATAAATGGCCATACTTACCCATTATCCGTCTTTTTAACGGCCACGGGTAAGAGCCATCCCGGAGCATCTGTAAATCATGATTTGCCTCCAACAGAATTAAATCCGAATCCATCACGGTTTTAGTTATGCTATTGTTAGTATGTCCTAAATCAGTAGTAATACTTATTTTTTTGTTGCCATAATAAAAACAAAAACCCACCGGTTCAGCTGCATCATGGGGTATTGCGAAGGCTTGCACATTTATATCCTTTATGTAAAAATCCATGTCGGTATAAAATATCCTCATGTTTTTGCTTTTAATGTTTCCCAGCTTTGATCTCATAGACGTCCATGTCGGTTCATTTGCATATATGGGAATGTCAAATCTTCGCGATAGCGCACCTATTCCCTTTATATGATCGGTATGTTCATGGGATACAAGAATGGCATCCAGTTCACAGGGGGATACATTTATGTCATTCAGAGCCTTAATAATATATTTGGCTGGTAAACCCGCATCCACCAATATATTTGCTCTGTCGGATCCTATGTATGTGGCATTGCCGCTGCTGCCGCTTGAAAGCGAACATATTTTTAATCCCATATAGCCCGTTTCTCCTATCTATTGATTTCTCCTCAGCAAACAAATGCAATTATTCTCAAATTTGCCGTTATAAGCCCATTTTATCAACTCATTCACTATTATAATATATATTAAAAAACATGGCTATGTATTTTATCAAAATCTTTTTCTTCCCGAATCGCCTTTTTCCAACACAGGGATGTAATAAAAAAGCGCCGGAGCGAGTTTACACATTTCTGCCATGAAGTTCAAGTGACTGGAATGGTATTCTGCAAAATTTTATTTGCCAATATTAATTGCGGGTAAATTGACATGTTCGTCATCTGTAGATCAAGCTATTAAAATATGAGTTGAAATGTATTAAAATCTAATTGCTTATGTACAAATTATGTGATTAAATACCTATACATCATAATTTCACAAGGAGAGAGCGTAGATATGCGAGAAATACATACAGACACAATTGTTGAGACGGTTGCCCGTCTGTGTATAGAGGCCTGCTGTCATATCGGGGATGATATAAGAGCGCTGCTGGAAAACGCCCGGGAAGAGGAGGTATCCCCCCATGGGCGCAGGATACTGGAACAACTGCTTGAAAACATTGATATTGCTTCATCCCTTGAACTCCCCATTTGCCAGGATACCGGGATGGCAGTTGTTTTTCTGGAGATCGGGCAGGACTTGCATATAATCGGAGGAGATATCTACCAGGCTGTAAACCAAGGGGTGCGCATAGGATACCGGGAAGGATACCTGCGAAAATCGGTCCTGACACCCCTGGAGCGGATAAATACAGGTGACAACACTCCTGCGGTAATCCATACCGAGATAATACCCGGAAACAGGCTCAGAATAATTGTTGCCCCAAAGGGATTCGGCAGCGAAAACATGAGCCGGCTCAAGATGCTTAAACCTTCCGACGGCATATCGGGAGCAAAGGATTTTATACTCGAAACAGTCATCAACGCAGGGGGCAATCCCTGTCCTCCCATAGTAGTGGGTGTTGGAATAGGCGGTACAATGGAAAAAGCCGCCTATATCTCAAAAAAGGCGTTGCTTCGCCAGGCAGGCACCCCTAACCCGGATCCCTGCATAGCAAAGCTGGAACGGGAGATGCTGGATACCATCAATAAAACAGGCATAGGCCCAATGGGATTGGGGGGCAGGATCACGGCTCTAGCCGTTCATATTGATACCTATCCTACCCACATTGCCGGCCTGCCGGTGGCTGTCAATATACAATGCCATGCTGCCCGGCATAAGGAAGCATGGCTGTAAACAGCTTTGAGGAGGTATTTGAATGAGCGAAATAAGAGTTTTACATACTCCCATCGATCACAGGGGACTGGCCTCCCTTAAAGCCGGGGATACGGTATATTTAACCGGCACCATACTCACGGCCCGGGATGCAGCCCACAGGAGGATATGCCAAATGATTCAGGAAGGAAAACCGTTGCCCATAGATTTTAAAGATCAGATTATCTATTACGCAGGACCGTGTCCGGCCAAACCGGGCCATATCATCGGTTCCTGCGGCCCTACCACAAGCAGCCGTATGGATGTTTACACCCCGATGCTGTTGGAAAGAGGACTAAAGGTAATGATCGGAAAGGGCCCCCGCTCACGGGAGGTTATAGATGCAATAGTAAAACACGGAGCCGTTTATCTGGCTGCAGTCGGCGGTGCCGGCGCCCTGATAGCAGCCTGCATAAAAAACGTTGAAGTGATAGCCTTTGAAGATTTGGGAACCGAAGCCATTCACCGCATGCAGGTAGAGAATATGCCGCTTATGGTAGCCATAGATTCAAAGGGAAACGATCTTTATCAGATCGGACCTGACTGTTTCTCCCAGCTGGAAAGATAGTGCCGCCACCATCCTGGTATTATATTCTTCAGCACTCCTGCCCATCTAAGCAGTCTAACCGCTATGCACATCCCGTTCCTCTCGCAAAGGTCTGCCGCAGGCACAGAAGACCGGCAGACCGGATAAACAGCAAAGGGCCAAGATGTATTCTTGGCCCTTTAAATTTCCCAATTATATCTTATATACTTTCTATCATACCATTATTACAATCTATTTATTGCCTGCCACCGTTAAATGAACACCCCGTTGCTGGTCATTTACTCTTCTGATATCGGCGCCGAGGCTTACCAATTTCTGTTCCAACCGTTCGTAACCCCTGTCAATATGCTCAACATTGGTAATCTCGGTTACACCCTCGGCCATTAAACCAGCTATCACAAGAGCGGCTCCCGCCCTCAGATCTGTAGCCACAACCGGTGCGCCCGTCAAATGGTCAACCCCTTCGATTATTGCCACCCTGTCCTCCACCTTGATTATGGCTCCCATACGTCTGATTTCTTCAATATGCCGATATCGTGCCTCCCATACATTTTCAGTAATAATGCTTGTTCCCTCGGCTACGCTCAGCAATACAGATATGGGTTGCTGCAAATCGGTGGGAAAACCGGGATAGGGCAGCGTCTTAACATTTGCCTTCCTGGGACGCCCCGTTCCCTTAACCCTGACAAAATCGTCCCCTTCTTCCACTTCCATACCCATTTCAAGAAGCTTGGCAGAAACGGCTTCAAGGTGTTTTGGTATAACGCCCTCTATCTTAACATCACCCTGGGTAGCAGCTGATGCAATCATGAAGGTGCCGGCTTCTATCTGGTCGGGTATAATGCTGTATTCGCAGCCGTAAAGCTTATCCACACCCTTTATTTTTATTACATCGGTACCTGCACCCTTTATGTTGGCCCCCATACAATTCAAAAAGTTGGCAACGTCTACCACATGGGGCTCTTTTGCTGCGTTTACTATGGTAGTTGTTCCTTCCGCTTTTACAGCTGCCAGCATTATATTAATGGTAGCACCAACACTCACAACATCAAGGTATATCTCGCTGCCAACCAATCTGTCGGCACTGGCCTTTATAAGGCCGTGTCCTATGGATAAACGGGCTCCCATAGCTTCAAAGCCCTTAATGTGTTGATCTATAGGCCGCGCCCCTATCTCGCAGCCGCCCGGGAATGCTATTTCAGCCCTGCCATATCGGCCCAGCAATACTCCCAGTAAATAATAGGAAGCCCGCATGCGGCGAACCGTATCAAAATCAGCCCGGCAATTGTTTAGCCTGGCAGCGTTTATAACCATTCGCTTCCTGTTGGGCTCAAATACAACCTGTGCACCCATCTGTTTTAAGATTTCGGATAACACCACCACATCATTAATGTATGGCAGGTTATCGATTACGCATGTCTCCTCGGTCAGCAAGGCAGCCGGTATTACTGCAACAGCAGCATTTTTGGCTCCGCTTACCTGAACACGACCTACAAGTCTTTTTCCACCACGTATTACCAGTTTCTCCAATAGCCCGTTCCCCTCCTATTACGGAAAGGAACCTCACCTCCCAACTTCAACCAACCATATCAATACTCAACTGCGTCCATCAACCCGGGTATTATTCCGATAATTCCCTTGTTATTCTACCACAATCCTATCCGGATTCAATTTAAATATATTTAAATTTGTGTTAAATACCGTTAAATAAAGTTTGTCCACGTTTCCAAAAAATTAACACTCCATCAATGCCCGCATCCACTGCATCCACTGCAGCTCTTCCCGGAACATCCGCCGGAATCTGATAGGCCGCCTAGCATGCCGAAATAACATTTTCCTTCATAAATTCGTTTTATATCCCTGCTTTGACATTCAGGGCATCTTACCTTGTCCATCTGGCTGCTGTATACCAGCTCATCAAATTTAATTCCGCATTTATTGCACTGAAAATCCAGCAACGGCATATACTATCCTCTCCAACACGAATAAATTGGTATTCATAATCTAAGTATAGCTTCTTTTTGTCAAAAAATCAATTAAAATTAAAAACCATTAAATGTAAAGCATTAGTCAAACTGTTTTTCAAAAAACGCATCCCATGATTCTCCAGTTACCTTTTCGCATGCTTTTAATAAATCGGCAAAAGTGGCATTTTCAAACTTATTGTTCTCATAATATTCCTGCAAAATCTCATAGAATCCCTCATCACCGGTTATCCGATGCATTTCCCGAAATACTCCGGCCCCCTTCCCGTATATCACAAGATCGTATAGCAACCAGTCAGGGAAACTGTATACGGGCTGATCAACCGAAAGCTCAAGCTCCTGTTCATCAGACATGTATCTTTCCAGAAACAATTGCTTCCCCTCAACAATCATAGTATTATAGATTTCTCTTTCCCTGTCCCGGCCGTATCTGTGTCCGTAGTACAGTACGGTTGAATATTCGGTCAATGCCTCATCCAACCAAGGCTCATCTATCTGATCGTTTCCTACCACCCCGTACCACCATTGGTGGGCAGTTTCATGGACGGTTACGTATTCCAGCCATGGATATTGCCTTTCCTCATATAGATTTTTATCGATCATAACCAGGTTGGGATACTCCATACCTCCTACAAAAAAATCCGACTGGACCAACGAAAATTGACGATACGGATACTTCCCGAAACAGCTATTGAATATCTGTAATGCAGATACCGCCCATTCCAGAGCCTTGACCCCACCCTCCCTGTATTCGGGCAGAAAGTATGAATAGACCATAGTGTGATCCAATTGCTGTGACTCGATCTCAAATCTTTCACTGGCAATCCAGGCAAAGTCCCTCACAACCAGTGCCTCTATTTCCCAAATCCTGTATCCGTCTTCATCCCTAATGTCTATTATATCACCGGTCGAAGCTATAACATAGTCGGCAGGGGCCTTTATCCTTACAAGGTAATTTGATACATCGCTATAAAAAGGATCTCCGACCGGATAATACGGATCCGTGTTCCAGCCATCCTTATCATACACACAGACAATAGGGTACCAGTTGGTTATATTGAAGGTATCATCCCCGTAGCCAAGTCTGCCTACGGAATTTGGAATTTTCACTCTGAATTCCATTGCTATATTAATGCTGCCGCCGGGTTTCAACGGTTTGTCTAACAGGATAGCCAATATGTTGTTGGTATAACCACCTATCTGGTAGTCAACCGGATAATCATCAATGCTGACCGATTCCACATCAATCCATCCGGGAGAAAAGCCGTTCGGATATGCCGCTTCCTTCTCATCGGATAAGAACGGCAGCCGATTTTCCTCTTTAAAAGCATTTGGATAAAGGTGAAAGTATACGCTGTTAAATTCCGCATCATCCCTGTTTACCAGCTTTAAACTTTGTTTACAGATTAACTGAGCATCATCAGGCTCAAAGATGACATCCATATCGTATACGTTTAAGCCCCTGCTAGCTTTCAACAATTCAGTCTCGGCTTGTCTTCCATTCTTTTCGCCGGGCCGGGCATATCTGAATATGTAAGCTCCTCCCAATGATACCAATAATATGAATATAAAAAGTACTAACAATAAGCTGCGCCTCTTTGCCTCGGCCTTTAAAACAAACAGCTTCATTCCTTTGCCCCCAAGAAAATGCACACTTTTTTACCGATTGCCTGATATATCAATCTATAGAGGGAAGTTCAACATAAAATGTGGTTCCTTCATTGATCTTGCTTTTCACACGAATGTCTCCGTTATGGTTCCTGATGGTGTTTTTGCACAGAAACAATCCCAACCCGCTGCCGTTCTTTTTTGTTGTAAAAAACAGTTTAAAAATCTGGTCCATGTTTTCCTCCCGGATCCCCACTCCCGTATCTTCAAATTCAATTATTGCCTTTCCGAGTGCCTGATCCCTTGACAGTCTTATTGTCAGCGTTCCTCCCTTTTCCATCGCCTGTATGGCGTTTTCAATCAGGTTGACAAATGCCTCCTGTATCGAATCCTTGTCAATTCTTACATAGATGTGGTTGTCAGGCATTTTAAGCTTTATATCAACCATACTCATTTGAGCCTTTGGGGTCATTATATCAACGATATTTTTGAGCAGTAGATTTAACGAACATCTGATAAAATTAAACTGTATAGGCTTGGTCAAAGTTTTAAAATCGCTCAACAGCTTATTAACATGGGTAACCTCCGTCAGTATTATGTCAGCCCTCGAGCGGTCAAGAATGCTCTCCAACTGAAGCAGCTGTACATACGCACTGATAGTAGACAAAGAATTCCGGATTTCATGAGCAATCATGGACGCCGTATTGATGATATCGCTATTGAATTCCAACAGCTTCTGGTTTAAAGTCTCCAGCTCCATATTTTTATTTATAAGCTGCATTTGTTCCTCAATTCCCTTTACAGACAGAATAAGCATCTCCAATATATTGTAGCTTGCATATTCAGAAGGAGTATAGAGCCCCAGAGCTCCTAAAATTTCATAATTCGAATCATGTATGGGAACTGCAAAACCCGCCCATTCTTTGAAAACATCCAAAAAATGTTGATTCCCCAACACGGCAATCGGGACCTTGGCAGCAACACATGTACCCAGACTATTGCTCCCAATATTTTCTTCACTGACTATATAGCCTACATCCATCCCTAATTCATCAAGTTCCGGAATGCAGCCCAGCTTATAAAATATAGCACATTCTTCATTGCATAACATTATGATACTCTTCCTGTAGGGTATTATGCCTTTAATTCTATTTATATAGATAAGTGCAGCATTGATAAGTTTCTGGTTTTGTTTGACCAGCCTATCGAGTTTCTGAGCTGTAATTTTTTTAACACGTGGCATGTCCTCCGGCAGTAAACCGCTGCTTAAGCACCTTTCCCAGGATGACAGTATATATTTTTTGATGAATATGATATCTTTGTTCAAAGCTTTCTCCATATCGAAGCTGATTCCAAACGCCATATTGCCGTTCCTCCAACGCGCAAGCAGCATCCAAACAAAAAATATAAGAGTAACTCTAGCATACGTGTTATACAATCTTATGCAATCTTATATCATCGTTTTTGTCTATATAATTATTCCCATAAATTACATCACTTATAACTTCTACATATATTAAGAAATTCCTTCATGCCAATAATTTCTATTATAAACTATATAAGCTTTATAAAATACTATGCTTTTGTTAATATGAATATACCAACTACCATCTTATTATAGTGCGGAACAAAACCAGCACAGCCAAACTTTCTGTTTAGTTTGACATGGAATACGTTTAACTTTATAATTAAAAGACCATATTTCTGACAAAGGAGTAAATGAATATGGCCAATCGTATGGGTACCGATTTGACGGAAGGAAGTATAGTAAAACACTTGATAACTTTTTCCGTTCCCTTGTTATTAGGGAACGTCTTCCAGGCATTATACAACACAGTAGACAGCATTTGGGTAGGGCAATTTCTCGGGCCGGAAGCCCTGGGAGCGGTATCGGTGAGCTTTCCCATTACATTTATTCTCATTTCTCTTGTTACAGGGATAACCATGGCAACTTCTGTGCTGGTGGCACAGTATGCCGGCGCAAAAGATCCAGAAATGATAACAAAAACAATGAACAATTCCCTATTATTGCTGGGAACGGTGGCCGTTATCGTCACATCGCTGGGTATAGCTTTCAGCAAACAGATACTGATTTTATTGAACACCCCTCAGGATGTTCTTTCCTTCGCCGTCGAATACTTGAACATATACCTGTTGGGACTTGTCTTTGTGTTCGGCTTTAATGTAATGAGCGCCGTTCTAAACGGTCTGGGAGATCCCCGGACTCCCGTGAAATTTCTTATCATAGCCACCATCACCAATATCATACTGGATCCGTTTTTCATATTTGGAATAGGTTTTTTCCCCAAGATGGGCATCGCAGGTGCAGCGCTGGCCACCATAATATCACAGGCGCTGGCTTTAACTCTGATAATGCGCCATCTATATAAAATAAACCATATTATCAGCCCCAGGATAAGAGATTTCAAATTTGTGGGAGAGCTTATATGGAAATTGATCAAAATAGGCCTGCCCGCAGGTATACAGCAGATTGTGGTATCCATGGGCTTGACCATCATGGTGGGTATAATAAACTCATTTGGTTCCAGCGCTGTAGCAGCTTTCGGCGCCGCATCCAGGCTTGATCAGTTTGCCCACATGCCTGCCATGTCATTCGGACTGGCGGTATCGGCCATTACGGGCCAAAGCCTGGGTGCAAAGAAACCCGAAAGGGTCAAGGATGTGTTTAAATGGGGAAGCATTCTGGTAAGCGGCATCACCTTTATAATGGTTATTCTGGCTTTGACAGTACCAAAGGCATTTCTGAAGATTTTCACAAGCGACGCCGATGTACTTAGCATCGGCAGCGGTTATCTGAGAATTGTGGGCCTTTCCTACATCCCCTTTTCTCTGATGTTTGTTTCCAATGGCATATTAAGGGGAGCAGGGGACACCTTTCCTACGATGGTTTTTTCCTTTGTATCCCTCTGGCTAATACGAATTCCCCTTGCCAGGTATCTGTCCTCAATTGAAAGCTTAGGAGTAAATGGCATTTGGATCGCTATATCAAGCAGCTCGATTATATCAATGGCACTTAGCCAAACATATTATAAGATAGGCTGGTGGAAAAACAAGAAGCTGGTTGTGAGGAAAGCCCAAAGCGCTGAACCCAGGCCGGATGACTCGGTGGAAGTCATCGATAAACGGCATCCTTCATGATAAGGGCAAACTTTAAATGCATTTACGCCGATAAAGGCTATTAAATACTAATTTATGTGGTATAATATAATCGGAGTAATATATAATTAATAAAAGGAAGCGGGAGGTGGATACATGAACTACATTGAAAAGCAGGTATACTTAGAAAAACTTACGGAGGTGTGCGACTTTGTTAACCTGGCATCGCGATACAGCTGTGATGTTAAGGTAAAGAGCAACAGCCATGTGGTGGACGGAAAAAGCATACTGGGCATTCTAACCCTGGCCTTGTGGGAACCGGTGACCGTATCGGCCTGCGGAACCGATGCCCATGACTTTGCAGCAAAGCTGGCCTCCTTTAAACCCCAATAAAAAAGGTATCCCTAAGCAAGTAACTCAGACGGGATACCTTTTTTTTGGTTAGGCTTCCATCAGGAAAGCGTAGTAACCCCGCATGGCTTCATAAACATCTGCCTTGCTGGCTATCTCCCAAGGGGCATGCATATTGTGCAGGGGGACTCCGCAGTCAATAACCTCCATGCCATACTCAGCCAATATATAGGCAATGGTACCCCCACCACCCTGATCTACCTTGCCCAACTCGGCAGTCTGCCATGTAACACCATGCTTATCCATTATTGCCCTTAATCTTGCCATATATTCTGCATTAGCGTCGTTGCTGCCCGATTTACCGCGGGAACCGGTATACTTATTAAAGGTCAGACCTTTACCCAGGTAAGCGGAATTTCGTTTCTCCATAACCGAAGGATAATTAGGATCAAAGCCGGCACTGACATCGCAGGACAGCATCCTTGAATTAGCCAATGCACGCCTCAGCTTAAGTTCGCTGTAGTCACCCATAAGGTTCATAATTTCAGCCAGAGAATTCTCGAAAAACTTTGAAGTCATTCCCGTTGCCCCAACGCTGCCTATCTCTTCCTTATCCACCATCAATGCCACGCAGGTCTTATCAGGATCTTTTATTCTCATCAGGGCCTCAAAGGATGTATATGCACAAACCCTGTCATCCTGTCCGTAAGCCATGACCATGCTCCGATCAAGGCCGTAATCCCTGGCTCTACCGGCAGGTACCACTTCCAATTCAGCCGATACAAAATCCTCCTCAGTAATTCCATACCTCTGATTTAAAATACCAAGTATGTTTTTCTTAACCCGTTCCTTCTCGTCGCTGTTATCTGTCCTTACGGGTATGCTGCCGATACATATATTCAAATCCTCTCCCTCAATACCCTTGGAAAGCTTTTTTTCCATCTGATCGGCAGCCAAGTGTATAAGAAGATCCGAGACCCCCACCACCGGCTCATCGTCCTCTTCTCCTATTACCACCTCAATCGAACTGCCATCCTTCTTCATCACCACTCCGTGTATAGCCAAAGGCAGTGCTACCCATTGATACTTCTTAACTCCTCCGTAGTAGTGGGTTTCCAACATGGCTAAATCTGTATCCTCATACAAGGGATTTTGTTTCAAATCCAGCCTTGGTGAATCTATATGGGCTCCCAGAATCCTCATACCCTTTTCCAAGGGTTGAGTGCCTATCACAAACAGCGCCAGGGTCTTCCCCATGTTATTAGCGAACAGCTTGTCGCCCGGCTTTATACTGCCCCCCTCAGCAATTACGCTTTCAAGATCTCTAAAGCCGTTCCTTTTTGCAATTGCCATAAACTCCTTTACACATTCCCTCTCGGTCTTACACCTTGATATAAAATCCTTGTAGCTTTCCGAAAATGAAAATACCCTGTCCATGTCCTCCCGGGTGTATTTGTCCCAGGCACACCGATAGTTTTTTACCAGGTCGGCGCCTTGCTTCCAATCCGCTATCATATACGTTTCATCCCTTTCATCCCATTCTGTTGTAGCATATATATTCATCATTGTATGTCAGGAACATAGATCTTAATAAATTTTATCACTTATTCCTGTAATTGTAAACAGCCGTAATTGCCGTGTTTTCATTACATCCCTGACGTATCCACTGCATGCCTGTTTATACCAACCTCAGAAGACGGGCTGCCTGCACCACAACAGAACAGACGACAATCCCGGTTATGGTTGGAACGATAAATGATATCAGCGTCCACTTCCAGCTTCCCGTTTCCTTATGAATGGTCAAAAGAGTGGTACCGCAGGGAAAATGATTGAGTGAAAACAGCATGGTACACAGAGCCGTCACCCATGTCCATCCGTGTCCCTCCAGCAGCCAGCGCAGTGCCTGCAGGCTATCCAGCTCAATTATAGCACCTCCGGACATATAGCTCATAATCACCACCGGAATGACTATCTCGTTGGCAGGAAAGCCCAGCAAAAAAGCCAGTAATATGTACCCATCCAGCCCCATCAGCCGGGCAAAGGGATCAAGAAAGCCGGCACAGTGGTTCAACAGGGTGGTATGGAATATGCTTACATTTGCCATAAACCATATGATCAAGCCTGCCGGAGCAGCTACCGTTACTGCCCGAAGCAAAACGAACAAAGAACGATCCAGTAATGAGCGAATGAGAATTCTGCCTATCTGTGGTTTTCTGTACGGAGGAAGCTCCAGAGCAAAAGATGAAGGCAATCCCTTGAGAATTGTACATGACAGTATTTTGGAGGCCACGAGGGTTACAACAATCGAAAACACAATAAGTCCCAGTACCGTAACAGCAGCCAGTATTGGCTGCATTCCTCCAGCCCGGCCGGCAACAAACACGGCGGACAAAGCAATCAGGGTTGGGAAACGTCCGTTACACGGCATATAATTGTTGGTTATTATTCCAATCAATCTCTCCCGCGGGGAATCAATTATTCTACATGCAGTAACTCCCACCGCATTGCACCCTAGCCCCATGCACATCGTCAAAGCTTGTTTCCCGTGGGCTCTTGCCTTCTTAAAATAGTAGTCCAGATTAAATGCAACCCTGGGTAGGTATCCCAGATCTTCAAGCAAAGTAAACATAGGAAAAAATATGGCCATAGGTGGCAGCATAACCGACACCACCCAGGCCAGAGTGCGATAAAGGCCTTCCACCAACGCACCCCGCAGCCAATCTGGTGCTCCTGCCAAAATAAACAAAGCGCTTAACCGCTTCTCCAGCCAGAAAAAGATATTAGCCAGCATTTTAGAGGGATAGTTGGCCCCCACAATGCTGATCCACAGTGCTGCTCCCAACAAAAGCAGCATGGCCGGAATCCCAAAGAGTCTGGAAGTCAATACCTCATCAATTTTGCGATCAGCTCGCTTCCGCCAATCTCCATTATGTTGCCATACTTCACGACTTATTCTCTCGGCACTGTTAACAATAGTGAAAACAATCCTATCCCGCAGATCATTTTCAAAGATTTGTTGCTGCGCAAGTTTTTTTTTAGCTTGCTCCACCCTATCCCTTATTTCCTCCGAGCCCATTACATCAAGGCTTGTAAACTTGCGTAATGCTGCAATGATGGTATCGTCACCTTCAAGAATACGAAGAGCTAGCCATCGGCTGTCTATGCTACGCCCCATCATAATTTTTATGGCCGGTTCCACAATGGCAATAGCTTCCTCGATTGCAGAATCGTATTGAATCCTAATAGGCTCCGGTATCAACCTGCCACATACCAAATCATCCACAGCCTGTTTTAGTTCGGTTAACCCTTGTCCGGAGGATGCACTGGTTCCAACCACCGGGACCCCAAGTATTTGAGAAAGCTTGTCAAGTCGAACGCTTATATGATTCCTCCTTGCTTCATCCATCAGGTTTACGCATACGACAGCCTGTGGTATCATTTCCAGAACCTGAAGTATCAGATTTAAATTTCTCTCCAAACACGTGGCATCGGCTACTATAACGGCTACCCTGGGCCTGCCAAAACAGATAAAATCCCTTGCAACCTCCTCTTCCGGCGAATTTGCCAGTAAGGAATAGCTTCCGGGGAGATCAACCAAAAAAAAGCTTTTGCCGTTATGCATATATCTGCCAAAAGCGCTGGTAACCGTCTTACCTGGCCAATTTCCGGTATGCTGGTTTAAGCCAGTCAGGGCATTAAACAGGGTACTTTTGCCAGTATTAGGATTTCCCACCAAAGCAACAACATTATTGTCAACCGAAGTCATCTGAGTCGGAAGTATTCGCTGTATTATCCCCTGTTCAGCCGAGTGGTCGGAAAAAAGCCCATAGCTCATATCCATTACCACAACTTTCCTGTCATTTCCACTAATATTTTAGACGCTTCTTCAGAGCGAAAGGCGATTACCGCCCCCCTTATATGGTATGCGGTAGGATCTCCCGATGGGCTCCTCAGTACAGCTTCAATTTCGGTACCCGGAACAAGTCCTAAATCCATCATTCTTCTCCTTACATTTCCCTCAGCCCTTATCTCCTTAATTCTTCCGACACAGCCTACAGGCAAGATATTTAGGGGAATTGCCAAGCGTTCCATATATGTTACCCTCCCTGTAAATACCATTGTTGATTTACAATGTCCCTCCAGCACTAAAAATACTTCTCAAGGCAATAATATGCATAAAAACCGTCATTGGTGCTTGGGCAAGTAAAACCTGCCATTCCCCCATCGCCTTACATGGTAAGAGCCGTACTGTAATATAAGATGTAAGTTGGATGATATCATGAGCAGGTATGCATATCATGAGCCGGGAACCATGCTAAAAAATACGAAAGTCGTTAACTGACTGAAAATAATTGTCGTCTCGGAGGAGATACTATCCTCGTGCTAAAAATACGAGAACCGGTAACGCCGTCAGGCTTACCAATGAATGGACCGAAAGGCCTTTAATTTCATTATATTTTCATTATAGATAAAAGAAGTGCTCTATGTGGAATGTCCACTTTTGCTATGGGAATTCGCGTCAATTTCATTATATATAAAAGAAGCGCAGCCTGTTGGATTATGCGTAGGCTGCGCCTTTCATCTATTCCGAGGTACCCTATATTACACCATCAAACAATGCTGTGCCTATTTCTCACCTTATCAGTTGGCAATAATATCCATTTTGTCTTGCCCCTATCTTGCCTATTTGGCAAGATATTGAAATACAATAAAAGCATTATTGATTCAGAATCGTCTCTATTTCGTTAATTTCCTCATCAGACAGATTTGGATTATCGAGAGCACGTACGTTTTCTGCAATTTGCTCTGGCCTGCTTGCTCCTATGAGAGCGGATGTAACCTTGCCATCCCGCAGCACCCAGACAAGCGCCAGCTGCGCCAGAGATTGTCCTCGCCTTGCAGCAATTTCGTTGAGTGCCTTTATTTTGGCCAGCTTATCCTCAGTCAAATCCTTCTGGCTTAAAAAGCCGGTTTGCTTTCCCATTCTTGAATCCCTGGGTATGCCGTTAATATATTTAGTGGTAAGCAAACCCTGAGCCAATGGGCTGTAAACAATTATCCCTATACCTATATCATGGGCATAATCCTTCAGCCCATCCGTTTCAATCCACCTGTTAAACATCGAATAAGATGGCTGGTGGATAACAAAGGGAGTTTTCAATTCCTTTAATATACCATAGGCTCGTTCCGTCTGTTCTTTTGTATAGTTGGATATTCCCACATACAGAGCCTTGCCCTGCCTTACTGCCGAATCCAGGGCATACATGGTTTCTTCCATCGGCGTATCGGGATCCGGCCTGTGAGAATAAAATATATCTACATAATCAAGCCCCATGCGTTTTAAGCTTTGATCAAGACTGGCAAGCAGGTATTTGCGGGAACCCCAATCCCCATAGGGTCCCGGCCACATTCTGAAGCCGGCTTTGGTAGAGATGATCATCTCATCCCGATACTGCTTTAAATCCTGCTTCAGGATTTTTCCGAAGTTTTCCTCGGCACTTCCGGGGGGAGGTCCGTAATTATTTGCCAGATCAAAATGGGTAACACCCAGATCGAAAGCTGTGAATGTCATCTGACGCATATTTTCAAAGCTGTCATTATATCCAAAATTATGCCAGCAACCTAATGATATGGCAGGCAACTGCAGACCGCTCTTTCCGCACCGGTTATACTTCATATTTGAATACCTGTCGCCGTTGGGTATGTATGCCATAACCCATTCCTCCAGTTTTCTTATAATCATCCTGAGCCGTACCTATGAAGCCATATTTACATGCATACGACTGCACACTATACGCTTTTCTAAAACAATTATGGCCGCTTAACTGCGAACCTTACCCAAATCTGCCTTATTCATCCAAGGGTTCAAACAAGTCCTTTCCAACCCCGCACTCCGGACATACCCAATCGTCCGGCAGATCCTCAAAAGCTGTACCCGGCTCAATGCCGCCGTCGGGATCACCTACCTGGGGATCATATACATAGCCGCATACTGTACACAAATACTTAACTATAATGACTCCTCCTTTCTCAACCTCATTTCCACTGAGATTGGCTGATAACACTAAGGCACAGCACCTTCGTTTATATAATTATTTACCCCTTATTATACTTCATAAAACCGAAATTATTTGATATACTTTTATTAAACAATGAAATAAAAAATATCACGGCAAAAGCATGAATGAATA
>LSQX01232225.1_pt1 | contig 72695 bp, 77 predicted proteins | sample 654561 | NCBI WGS metagenome assembly LSQX01 (sample SAMN04489861, study PRJNA283612) | anaerobic digester metagenome | isolation source: 4 biogas reactors fed with cattle manure at either 37C or 55C with and... | place: Denmark: Kongens Lyngby | collected 2014
CTCCACAACTATTTGACACCGTCACCGTCGATTTCGGCATTGACATGAGTCTGATTTATATGATATATTAGGATTCGTGCTCAGCGGAGCGCACATTCAAAAACGCGTGGCCCCGTCGTCTAGTGGTCAAGGATGCATGGTTCTCAGCCATGCCCTCTGCCAATTGAGCTACCGGGGAACAGAAGCGCAGGTTTTGAGCGTGAATTGACTGACTTGGCATAAACCAAGTGAGCCTGAATATCTGTCGCAATTCGTCTAACCAAGTGAGCTTGATTTTCATTTTGCAACCTCACTTGATTGGCGAAAGCCTATTCCATTGTCCTGACCACACAAAGGGGAAATGACAATGGGACAAGTTGTAAGACTACACAACACACGCACCCCGGCAGATGACTTCGATACAGCGCGGATAGTATTCGAGTCATACTGCCAGAGCAAGAACCTCTCCGCAAACACCGTGCTATACTACGCCTATCGACTTCAGAGCTTCGGCAGCTTTCTATCATCGAGCCAGAACAGTTGTTCGCCTGCAGATGTTACGCCTGCCGTTATCCGGGACTTCCTGCTGTTCGAGCGCGAACACTCATCAGCGTCAACGGCTAATCATGCGCTGTGCACTCTGCGCGTCTTCTTCAAGTTCCTGCGCGGAGAAGGATACCTCGAAACAAACCCTACCGAGCCAATATCAAAGATGAAAACCCGCAAGCCCGTCATAGAGACCTTCAGCGGCGATGAGGTGGCGGCCATACTCGATACCTGCGACAAGGGCTTCTGCGGGACACGAGACAGGGCGATACTCCTAATCCTGCTTGATTGCGGGCTTCGGGCGTCCGAGCTATGCGGCTTGAAAATCGATGACGTGGATTGGACAGAGCAGACATTCATCGTTGTCGGCAAGGGCAATAAAGAGCGCAAAGTTCCTTTCGGCCAAGGCGTCCGGCAGGCTCTATCGAGCTACATCAGCAGGATAGGCAATACCGATGTCAATGCGCTGTTCGTCACTCACGACGGAGAGCCGATGAACCGCTACAGGTTGCGCGAAGTCGTCCGCATTCGATGAAGACGCGCGGGCGTTACCGGGTTGCGCTGTTCACCTCACACACTCCGCCACACCTGCGCGGTATCGTATCTGCGGGCGGGCGGCGATACATTCACCCTCCAAAAGCTCTTAGGACATTCCTCACAGGAGATGACCCGGCGATATTGCGAAAGTCTTCAGGCCGAAGATGTCCAGGCCAAGCATAAGCAATTCTCCCCGGTGGACAATCTCAAGAGCATTCAGACTACCAGAAAGCGGCGGCTTCGATGACCGCCTCCGCCACACCAACAAACAGCCATATCGCAAGGAGGGCAACAATGAAAGCCAGATTTATACTCGATAACGAGATTTACGAATTGACCTTGAGCAATGAGCACTCGGCAGCCAGTTACGGGCAGCCGGTGGCAGTCACATCGGAGGGGACGGCGATAGATGCGTTCTCTTGGGCGTTTTACGAAGTGGTTGACGCTACTGACGATGAACTGGACGCATTCGCGGTGGCGGGCTATGTGTGCAGCCGGTTCGCGCAGGACGCGGAAACGGAGGTGGGTTGATGGCGGCACGGGCTGAAGCGGTTCTGTGGCAGTGCAGCGGTTGCGGCGAAACATTGCACGGGCTGATGACTGATGACGGCTTTATCAGTGATAAAGAACTACTTGAACAACCGGCAGACATGCGGGCGGAGGGCTGTTATCTCTGCGCTTGCCCGGCTGGTGAAGTGGTCGGCCATGACGATGAACTTGCGGGCGATAGTTAGGCATTGCTATTCGGCAAACGCCAAAGCGACGCCACAGGCACAGGCGCAGGACGCCAACACAGAGAACAACAGCCTGCCGTTTATGGGTTGTCCCCGGGACGGCGGGCACATGTCTGTTTCAAAAGACTTTTCCTTGCCCGATTGAACGCCGTGCTCATATCTTGGCCGTTGTCATACTGCCAACTTTCTTTTGTGTCAGTGTGCTCATTCCACAGGCGGCATAGGTCATTCCATTTATGGCCGGGATTGTCGCAGACAAACATTATTAGCCGGGCAAGTTTTTCTGTCATTGCCTGCGGACGTTTCGGAGGTTTTCCGGGCAGTCGTTGATATACTTCTGCAACATTCGACGCTGTAAACCAACTCGGTATACTCAGAACAACCGGCGGAATCAAACCGGACGGCGAAACCCCATATTGGCAATCAATGCCAAGGTAGGGAATGCGGCCTGTCAAAACGAAAATTACAGATTCTGCCTCACTCCAGTTGTAACAACCGGACAATTTTTCAGCCAACTTCTTCAGGCGGCCAAGAAGCCCGGTGGGACTTATTGTTGTGTGTTGAACGTATTTGTCGCTTTCATCTGCATAGGGCAATAGTAGTTTTCCATACTCCACCCCGTGAGTCTGCGCGTTACTGAGAAGGTCTAAGCCAAGTTCTTGGCGATTGTGATTGGCGGCAAGCTGAGCTTTCATCAGCCTCTTTACGGTATCGCTATCGACGAAAAAGCTAACCTTGCGCAGAACGGGTTCCTTATCGCGTAGATTCGTTACCCACTTGGAAACATCTCCGCCTACAATCAGCTTATCGCCAAGAGCTTCACGGCGAAACTCTTTGACGTCCTCTCTTTCTCCGGCCTGTCGTGCCACTAATGCCGATATAGCGCGTGTCCGCCAGGTCATGGGCGTTGTGTCTGAGTGATGGGTTCGGATTCGGTCTTTAGCGCGACTAGAGCCAAATCTTTTCTTAAGCCTTTTCGCCGCGTCTACTATATCCTGGAATGATTCATCCCTTAAGTCAGAATCCCCCGAGTGGTCAAAGTAAGCCTCAACCAAGCCTTGGTCACATATTTCCTGCCAGACTTCATCCGGGACAGAGACTATCTTCTCTACTGCCTCCCGTAACTCTTGCTCAGAATTATACATAGTCAGCCTCCACATTGTATGTTCTATAATAATACCAGACTGCGCAGTTCGGCGCAAATTAAACTACAGGAGTTTACCGATGAACGAAGTGAAGCAAGCAACTATCTCAGTCAATGAGGCCGCAAAGCTGATTGGTTGCGGCAGAATCACGGCATACCAGATGGCGAAATCCGGCAGAATGCCCGTGATTAGGTTTGGGAACCGGCCAAATCTAAGGGTGCCAGTCGATGCGCTTATGAAGTGGCTGAATGATGAGGCCATGAGCAACGTCAAAGAGGAGGCAGCATAATGCGTCACATGAATAAAAGCGGAACCGTCATGCCTGGAAGCGAGGGCGGTTCCGCAACGAAATCCCCACACAATGGGGTTCAATCACATTATACAACATTGATGGCTTACGACGGTAGGCGTCAATTCTTCGCAGGAAAATGGTGCAATGCCGAAGGGCTGTTCCTCAAGCGAGTCGAGCCTAAGCACATCCTGCGACAACCTCCGGCCATAGCAATTCAGGGCGGCGTTATCCTGAAGCTGAAAGGCATGGAGTGCAGACTGATTCGCGTTGAGGTCTCGGACGGGCGAATATACGAGGTCTCTTTTGCGGACTTCCTCAAGCACGGCTTCATATTAGACCGTGGTTTCGGCAAGCAGATGGCATTGTCTCTGGACAAATGGACAGACCCCAACAAGCCAGAGCTTCAAAGCTCACTCTTTGGGGGTGAATTGCGATGACAATACAAGAGTTCTTGCTGCTTCTTGAGCCTTATGGCTTGAAAAAGGCCGGGGATGGCTGGATGTGCAAAAGCCCGGCGCGTCCCGAAGAAAAAACCGCGTCACTGTCTATCGACGAGGGCGATGACGGCAGAATATTGCTATGCGACTTCGGCGATAAAGGCAACTCTAAAAAAATTGTCGAGATACTCGGACTTAAATGGTCTGACTTAAACGGCAAACCCCGCGAGTTCCCCAACAACGGTCAATGCAAGTCGCGTGCTGATGTCGCTGCCAAAAACGGCGGCAAACGCAGGGAAGCTGAGTATATCTACGAAAACGCTGAAGGCAAAAAGATATACAAGGTCATACGATACGCAGATAAGTCTTTTAGCCAATCCAGGTTCGTAAAAGAACCCGACAAGGCCGGATGGTTTCCCGGCATGAAGGGCATTAAGCGCGTCCTCTACCACTTGCCGCAAGTCATATCTGCGGTCAAGTCGGGCGCAACAATCTACGTCACTGAGGGCGAAAAGGATGTCCACACACTCGAAGAGTGGGGATTGGCCGCCACTACATTTCCCGGCGGCGCGGAAAGTATCTATTGGAAACCTGCCATTGTCAAACCGCTAAAGGGCGCGGATGTTGTCATACTGCCAGATAATGACGACGCGGGCAGAGGTTATCGCGATGCGGCGGGCAACATACTTTCCGACAGAGCCGAGAGCGTTCGGGTGCTTGACTTGCCAGGGCTAAAAGAAAAGGGCGATGTCACAGACTGGAAAAACGCGGGCGGAACCCTTGAGCAATTTTTGGGGTTGGTGGAAACGACGGCTGAGGAGTTCGAGCCGGTCGAAGTCGCCAAGGTTGCGGGTGGCGCGGACAACTACACAGATGAAGGGTTGTTCTTACTTGCTCCCGACGAATTGCCGATGACAGAACTTGGCAATGCCAACAGGTTGAATATGCAGTCGGGCGATAATATGCGCTATATTGTCGGGCGCGGTTGGGTTACGTGGTGCAAAACACACTGGATGCCAGACAAAACCGGCGAGGTGGCGCGGCTTGCGCAGAGCGTAGTTCGAAATATGCACTCAATGCCCGGCGAGACGGATGACGATGGCTACAGAAAAGCCATTTTGAGTCACATCAAGGCTTCAGAGCGGGAGCGCGGCCTAGGTGCGATGATAAAGCTGCTGCAGACGCAAGATGGAATCTCTGTCATGCCCGGTGACGCAGACGCAAACAAATACCTACTTAACTGCCTTGATGTAACCGTAGACCTGAGAACCGGGGAGCCGAGAGAGCACAATCGCGAGGACCTAATCACGAAGATATGCAAGGCCGCCTATGACCCACAGGCCAAGGCCGGTCGGTGGCTGCAATTTCTCGATGAGGTTTTTGGTGGCGATAAAGAGCTTGTCGACTACGCGCAACGACTATGCGGATACGCGCTCACGGGTGATACCAAAGAACAATGTCTATTCCTACTGGTGGGAAAAGGGAGCAATGGCAAGAGTGTTTTCCTGCGGACGCTAATGACGCTGCTTGGCGATTATTCGGCCAATACTCCGTTTCATACTTTCCTTGAGAAGCGAGATGAGAATACCTGCGACTTGGCGGTATTGCCCGGCGCGAGGCTGGTTATCGCTTCGGAGGGTGAATCTCGAAACGCATTCAGTGAGAGCCGCATAAAACAAGTCACAGGCCAAGACCCCATATCAGCGCGGCATTTATACAAAGAGTTCTTCACGTTCATTCCTGAGTTCAAGCTGTTCTTCGCAACAAATGACGTCCCGCGTATCAAGTCACAGAACTACGCTATGCGGCGCAGGATACATCTGCTGCCGTTCCGACAACGATTCTACTACGAGCACGAGGGCAAAGAGCCTGTTCGCGATGAGCGACTATATGAGCGATTAATCAACGAACTGGACGGCATATTGGCATGGGCGGTCGAAGGGTGCTTGAAGTGGCAGGCCGACGGACTTGGCATGCCCAAGGCTATTCGCGAAGAAGTCGATGCACTTTTCGAGGCAATGGACGTTTTGGGCGAGTTCATCGAAGAATGTTGTGAGCTACATCCCGGATACGAAGAAGATGTCAAAGCCCTTTGGTCGGCTTATCTTAGTCACTGCCAAGGCGCAAGAATGGAGCCGACGTTCAAACGGTCGAAAGAGTTCTCACAAGCATTGGTTCAACACGATGGCATTGACCGGAAACGGACTAAAACCGGGCGGAAACTGTCTGGTATTCGACTGAAGCAGAATCGCCAAGAAGTTCTACTTGAAGACGAGAGCGCAGACCAAAACCCGTGGAAATGATGCTGATGCTACTGGTGACGCTAATGACGCAAGAAACGGTAGTCGAAGGCTATTTTTGAGCGTGAAATCGGAAAAAGGTGACGCAATGACGCAAGAATGGCGTTTTGAAACTATTCACCATGCGCGCGCGCATGCGCATGCGTGCACGCATGCATGCGCACACGGCGGACTTTTCGGAAATACCCCGTTTTGCGTCATTGCGTCACCAGTAGCGGCATGTTTGAGCGTGAAACCGGGAAAATCGGTGACGCAAGGTTTGTTACTCTATTCGTTTTGGCGGCCAATTCAGAGGTGATAAATGGCAAACGAGCATAGCAAAATAGCGGCTTTTATTCTTTCACGGCTGTCCAGTCGGCCATTGCCGATAGACCTACATCCCGGCGCAAGAATAGTTGACGCGGAAATGTATGCGCTGTCTGAAGCGCGGGCTATAGCCAGTGACTCAGACCACTTACGCGGACTTGCATTAGGACGGTTGGAATTGTTGGGAATCAAGCCGGAGAACATACCCGGCTTGAGCGCGATGCGCGAAACAGAAACGAGGTAAATACGATGATTAAAATTATGCGCAACACTGGATACGATGTCGACGAGATGATAGACTACCTGCCCCAAAAGCTGCGAAACATGGCGCGGTCGGCTGGAGGCTATAAGCGGAAGACGGACTGCAAGTATGGGTATTTACAGTATCACATACAACAGGTGATGGATTGCACGCTGCAGATTATGTATTCGCTACCCCGTAGTTTGGGAGCAGGTAGGGAGATAGTATACCACAGAGACGACAAGCTAGAGCGGATAATTGGCGCACAAGAACGGCTGATAAACAGGGTAAACCTTTGGTTTATGAATGAACTTCAAGAGACGCTGAATGACGCTGCTGACTTGGAAGCATGGATGAAGTCGGACACAGGACCTTCCACATACCGAGGGTGGCGAAAGTTCGACTGACAATAATTGACAGTGGCGGGATTATACTACTTTCGGCGGTTGACGCTGCCCAAACCGGTATAATCCCGCAAACGCGCAGGAATGCCCTTAGCTTGCGTTTTAGGGCGTTGAGGTATCAAAATGGCTATTGACTCAACTTTGAGACCATAGGCCGACAGTGGGATTGCTGGTAGGGAAACGCTGGTATAATTTACGATGATGGGAGGTGTAGCAATGGCACGGACAGGACGGCCAAAAATAGAGGTCGATTGGGAAGAACTGCACGAGCACATGGAGGCACATTCCCCGATAGAGGAACTTGCGGCGATAGTCGGATGCGACGTAAAGACTTTGAACAGCGCATGCCGCAGGGATAACAACACGATTTTATCCCGATATATTGAGCGTAGAAAGCGTATCGGCAAAGCCAGATTGCGATTGCGGCGGGCGCAAAAAGCATGGGAAGGCGATAGTGAGCGACTCATAGAATGGTTGAGCAAACAATGGTTTGGTGAAACCGATAAGCCTTCAGACAACATACGCGCAGAACTGCTTGCCAGACAGTTGGAACTTATGAACGATGACAAGCACAGCGAATATGCGGGCATACAGCTTTTACTTGCCGCACTAGACGCGGGAACCGGAGGCGGGGAATAATAAATCTCAGGCGATGGAATGCAGTTTATCACAGGACGCCAATTTATTTAACAATACCCCATGACTCTTTTTTTTGCGCAGAGCCTTTTTTATATCGACTATCGGCCAATGATAATCGACTAATTGCCCAAACGACGCCACAGGATTCGATTCCTGCGCGGTTAGGCGCAAAATCGACTACTTGCCTTTTGGGAATCACAGGCGCAGGATTGTTGAGATAGCTATACTCTGTGGCGGTTCTATGGCGTTTCAAGAGGGACGAATGCCTGACCGGTGGCGTTAGCGCAGATAATCAGAGCTACCTTCATTCGGACGGGCATATACCGGGCAAAAAATGCATTGACAGGCTCACTTGGTTAGACTATACTAGATGAAACAGGACAGTACGGAATAGCACTAACCAAGTGAGCTTGAGCAGTATTCGGGCAGTATTTTTGGGGTTGTGTTCAGCGGTTATCAGGCCATAAATACCCTGTTTCACGCTCAGAATAGCACCAATATTCAAAAACGCGTGGCCCCGTCGTCTAGTGGTCAAGGATGCATGGTTCTCAGCCATGAGATCGAGGGTTCGAATCCCTTCGGGGCTACCAAGCATTAAAATTGAAAAGCTCTCTTTGCGAAATTGACCCTGTCGGGTTTCCGGCGGGGTTTTCGCGTCTTTACGAGCGTAAAACCGGCTTTCACCCGGTGTTATCCGAACCGAATCTCGTGACCGGGCTTTGCCCCGAAAACCCACATTTCGAGACATTTTCTCTCTGTTTGGCGGGTTTTCTCTAAATCACGTGACCGGGGGGTTGGCCCGGTCACGTGATTCCCACCGATAGCAGTCGAGGCACGCGCCAGGATAGTTCTAGCAACTACGGAGACAAATGATGAGCAGAGGCTGCTACTTGCCCTCATCTTCAGTCATGCGGCCAAAGACTTCCGAATGATGTGGAACCGTCAGGCTATATCGATCTGGTAGGAAGTACCTCAACCATCTCATCAGAGTCTGCCAAGCTCGGTCTGCGTCGAATCCAGGCCGTTCAACCATCGATGCGATTGCGTCTCTGACTGCGCCGAAACGTTGCGGGGTGGCAACGAATGCATCGACCTTCCTGACGGCCGGTTGCTGAAGCAGAAGTGCACCAACGTAGGCTTCAAATGTTCCTCTCGGTAGTCCTGCCGGTATAGCTAGTACCGCAAGATCGTTGTTCGCGGCCTCTTGAGATGCAGACGAGAGACGATCAGTCTCACCAGCATACGCCAGGAACAACTCCTCGGGATTTCGCAGGCTCGGAAGCCAATATGGATCAGGCTGGAAAAGCGAACCGCATTGTTGATGAGCATCCAATGTACCGATAGGCTCAGGTTGGCAGGTTGCTTGCCAGACCTGCACCGAGATTGCCTCTACGATCTCGATCATCTGCTCGTAGATGCTATTGTCTATCTCGGCAGACACCGCGAATACATGCGGCTCAAACCCGGTCACGGCAGAGTCGTCAAAGGGCAAGGTAGCCAGTAGTTCGAGATTAGGTTGGGCAGCCCATCCTAACGCGGCTGCAGTAATGTTCGCTGAACCGACAAGGCAGTGGTCGTCCGAGCGGTAGTACTTAGCGTGCAGATTGGCGCAGAGCCATAGCGAGGAGTTTCCGCGTTCTTTCAACAGTGGCCACACATCCAGATCGCTAACACCAATCACGATTTCGTCTGGACGCCAGCGGGTTATACATCGGAGCACAACTTGGCTTGGTATCGACTCCACTACTCGGCTTAGCGCGTCGACTTTTATAAATGGCGCGCAGAGCACCACCTCGGTGGAACTCTGCGCACACAGCTTGATCAGTTGTGTTCCTGGTGCAGTATCGGGAAATCCTGTCTCTTGCACAGCATTACTCATCCTGCGCGAGGAAGTTCCGGGCTACTCGGCCCCAGTCGGTCCTTGTATCCTGTGCATTTTCCTTGCGAACTCCATCAGGCAACTCATCCTCATATCTAGCCCAGGCAGTTAGGAGCAGTTTCAAGCCATCCGAGGCATTTGACAGGCGGGCACTCAATGTCGGAGCGTCTTGCCCTTCCGTCTGTTCCTCAAGCACCTCCACTAAGTTATCATAGGCAGGATGCTCAGTGTTAAGCGTGATGATGATAGCACCACCACGGGGCTTCACAGAGAAAAACGCAGCGGTTTCTAGGGGTGCCTTCGCAAACAGGTATTTCAAGTTGTCAGAAATGGTAGTTGCCGCCAGTTCATCAGCGGCGCTTTCCGAAACCCCCTCTTCTTTTAGAGTCTCCTCAATAATGCCTCTTCGTTCGTCCGGAGGAAGCTGCTCATCCGCGTCGCTTTCGCCATGGTAGCCTTGTTGTTGTCGCTCTCGTGTTTTGATCGTTGCTGTCGCCTCCGGAGTCGGGCGCTCGTGCCTCTGAGTCCCGCGTGTGCCGCGTGTCTGCGCTTTGATAAGCCCACGCAATACATTGAGCTGGGTGCCTATCTTATGCACCACATCGATCAGAGGTGCCCTTGGATCACCATCTTCCTTGAGTTCACAACGAACCTCATTGATTGTTCTGCCCCCTGTCGCCAGTGACTCCAAGTCCAAAGCGGCGACGTCAGAGAAGTTTCGGGCGAACTGCTTGTTGTTGGTGACACCAAACAGCTCATCAAGTTCTGGTGGAAATTCGATCTCGACGCCCCACCAGCGTTCGCGCGGGTCGTACTGGATGACCAGGCTTTGGTCAAGCTCTAATTCCCTATCGGCCCGGACTATCGAAACACCTACATTGCGCTTCGCGTGCTTTCCGTAGGAGGAGCTGCCTGCCAGGTCTGCATTGCGTGCGTTTTCTTTTGCGTACGAGAACCTGATCTTGATGTCGTGCTTTTCGCCACGGAAATCTACCGTGAACGTAGCTTCATAGTCCTCGCCCATGGGTTTGAACATAGGATCGTGGTCGAACGGTGCTGGACACGACGTTTCGGCCATGAGATATCCGGGATCATTCGGGCGAGCTAGTTTGTCGGTTGCTATACTCGCTGGGTTCTCAATGTCGAATGAGACGAAACGAATCTGCACCTTGCCGTTGTCCAAGAACTTCCGGTACATCCGCCCGATGAGAAACTCCGAGTTCTCTATGATAGCAGTGGCAGAACGCCACATGAGCCTGTCCAGATTGGACCACACAACGAGCGTGCCGGAGTCGCCGAAGGCTGATCCCACCTGCCTCCACATCTGAGGGATTTCTTTGGGCGCTGGATCAGGAACCGTGCTTCTCTGCCCGTTCTTCACCTCAACGATGTCTAGGTAGGTGTGAATAGCATTCTCAACGCCATCCTGCCACGTCCACACATCGACTCTCTTGCACTGAGAGATTGACGAAGCCGGGAGCCCCATGCCGAACCGACCAATGCCTGATCGGTCAGCACGTTCGAGATGTGTGCCATTGCCGAACTGGAGCGCCATCCTCAGAACCTCTGCAGTCATCCCTTTGCCGTTGTCGAGGACAGCAAGTTGCTCTACCCGCTTCCGCCGACGTTCCTCAAGCTGTACTTCCTTCTCGGCACACAGTAGCTCGACCACTGCTGCACCGGCCTCTATCGAGTTGTCCATCAGTTCAGCAATAGCATAGGCGGTATTCTTGTAACCATTGTCTCTCATCGCTTCAATGGCCAGATGAGCTGGCACATAAGGATGATCGTTTACTGCGTTCTCCATACATCCTCCCAGTTGCGGAATGCCTGGGCAACTGCGCCAAACCCTGGCAGTTCCTGATCTACAATAGTGACTACTTCAGCATCAACATTCCCCCCGGCTCGGGGGCCACGGATTGCCCTGCCTACCATTTGGCTATATAGGACAAGTGAAAGCGTTGGTCGAGCGATTACCGCCGCGCTGGTCTTAGGAGCATCAAAGCCTGTCGTAAGCACACCGTAGTTGCACAGGACTTTGGTTTCAGGGGAATCGTCCTTGAAATCTTCAATGATACGTGCTCTTTCAGCCGAAGGGGTTGCTCCAGTCAGCGAATATGCCTGTATTCCTCGCGCCCGCAGGGCGCAAGCGATGGTCTTCGAATGCTGAACGGAAGCCGCAAAGAGTATGGTGCGGCGATGCCTTCTAACCAGGTCTTCCACTTCCTGAACAATGCGCAAGTTACGCTGGTCGTTTTCACCAAGCTTTTCCAACACACGAATGGGAATATCCAGTTCTTCCTCTATTCGGCGCAGGTCGGCATCAGTTATGCGCAAGCCGCTGTTAGCGAGTAACGGCCGGAACGTCACTCGTGCAATGTAGCCTTCCGAAACTAGATAATCGAGCGGGTTATCGTAGCCAGGAACACTCAACGCAACTTTCTGACGTACAAAGAAATCCGCCAAGCTCTGATCTGCGTTGATGTCGGACCACGTCCGACCTGGTGTGGCGGTTAGTCCGAGAATGGAAGTTCTTTCGCCCATGACGAAAAGCGCGCTCAGTATCAGTTTGTACGTCTCAGCGACAGCTTGATGAGCCTCATCCATTACCACCAAGGTACACCGTCTACCGAGCGCGCTGATGAAGTCGATGCCGTTGTCTCCCCTTATTGTGCTGTAGACCTTCGACAAGCCAGCGATCACAATACCATCGGATACTCCTTGGAGGTCGAGGCTGTGCGAACCCCAGAAGCGGCGGAGCTTGATATCTCGGTTGCCCAAGGAACGCCATGCACGAGCGAACTCTTCCGCAGCCTGCTCACAGAGTTCCTCTGTGTGCGCGAGCCAGACTACCAACGTGGGTTCGTTCGAGCGGAGATGATCCGCAATGACATTCATTGACGTCCGAGTTTTGCCGGAGCCCGTGGGCATATGAAGAAGCACGCGGCGTGGTTCCCGTGACAGGTAGCTTGCCACTTCATTTGCGGCCCGACGCTGATGCTCAAAAAGCGGGTAATCGACCGAGCACTCTTGAGTGTTGTCGGGAATGATTCGCTTATCAATCGCTGGCGGATAGAGCTCAAAGAAGCCGAACAGCACACCTTCCTTCTCAGAGCCTCGCGGAAATCGCGATTGCCTCAGCTTCGCATATACGTCTCCATCATTCCCTATCCCGATTGCCTGGGCAAGAGTTCGCGCCTCACCGTCTCGGAGCAGATCAAGAAGCAGGGTCCTACTATCGGTGTCGAGCAACAACCCCTCAGGGCCACGCAAACCAAGAAGCAACTCCCGCAAGCGTGTGGGAGTTGCCAATGTCCTATCTAAGAGCATTATCAAGCGGAGAGCGGCGCTACCAAGCAAGGTCTGTAGCGTCTCATCATCCGCTCGTGAGAGCAGATTGTTGAACTCCATTAGTCATCCTGTATCTGACGATCTCCTACTACAAAGTGCAAACCAAACACGGTCTCTCCCAGCTATCATCCTCGAAGATTTCGGCTAAGCGGCGGTCAGTAGGGATCTGCCTTTCCGTCCTTCTGGCGTATTCGGCCTTTATCGCTTCAATTCTCTCGGACCGGGATAGTTCTTCCAAACTCTCATTGTCGCACCAAGTAAATCTTCTACCAGTGGCGTTGTCGACCTTTTCGTATTGACTGGCCAACTCGAACAGGTCAGGGTGATGTTCCAAAAGACCTACCCATTCAATCTTTTGCTGGAAGAAGCAGAAATAGCAGCCCGAGCGCGATCTCCAAGTGCGGTACTGCGGCAGACCGATCCCGGATTCCTCAAGAATGCGAACTACATCGGTATAGCAAAGGCCAGCTTCCTTGAACGGAAAGACAGGCTTGATGTTGGGCTTGGTTGAGATGTAGCCCTCCCTATCCTCGTCAGCCCGAATCCCCACATAACTGATGACAGATGAGTCTCCTACATACCGCTCGAACGGCTCAAGCTTCAGATGCCTGGTACACCAGCGCATCTGTGAAGATGGCAGATAGCCACGGAATATGTTGAGCCAGTGATCGAATCCTCGCCCGTCTCTTAGAGTGAGTATCGGCCTTCCGAGCACTCCCTCCAGACGAGCAAGGTAGTCGTATGTCTCCGGGAGTTCCTTCTCAGTGTCACAGAATACGTACTCCATCTGGGGTACTCGGTCCCGCATGTAGATAGCAAGCGCCGCACTATCTTTGCCACCGGAAACACACAATATATGGCGTATTTTATCGATTTCCATCATGCGAGGCCTCATTTCGCGACTGCTCGTCAGCAGATTCGGTACCTAATAATATCACTCGCCGGGCTGCTTCGGCAACTGCCGCTAACAGAATCTGAGTGTCCATCTCAGTCGAGTATTTGCCGATGATCTCATCCGCGGCACGTTCCGCTTCATCCTTGTCTTTCTCCGACAGTCTCACGACTCGCCGGACAGGTTCGTCATGTTTGGTGTCTATCGTGACCAGATAGCCCGCTTCGCTGTCCTGTAGACTAGATTTCAGATCGACGAGTGTCTCCGCAGACCTGACCTTAGCTGAGAATTGCGCGACGAGTTTGGTGAACAAATCCTCGTCTGCTCTGCTCCAACGGTTTGGCGGCTGGCCGACGATACCTGCAGCAATCGACTCCAAATACTCGTCATCAGGTAGAATGGTGTCGACAGCACGGTTCATCAGTGTGCGCAATCCCGTATCTGTCACCAGTCCCGAAAGCAGTGTAGCTCTTTGAGGGATGACGTCTCTCCAGTCTTCTTGAGTCTTCGGGATATCGAATATCCGAAACACATCGGTCTTGATGCGACTGAGCAGATCTGAATAGCATGTCATTAGCGCGTTGAATGCCTCGTTGAGTACATCGAAGAACTTGGCTACGCGTCTCTCATCACACTTGGAAGAATGAACCTCGAATGGGCGGCATCCTAACGCCTCCGGAAGCTCGATGAAGAGTAACCGCTCGGGACTTTTCGCCCTAAGAATGGCGTCCCTGGCTTTCACGGAGTTGTCAGGCAGGTTCCGAGTTATCTCGACATATTTGTTCAGTGAGGACATTCCCGCGTAGATTGAACGTATGACGGGCAGCAGAGCGCTATCAACGTTGAAGCCTTTGGCGAAACGCTCGACCACCACCGCACGCTCGCCTTCTACAACAAAACGCAGTACGGAGAAGTTCCCAGGGTTGCGCATCAAGCGTTCCATTACCGGAAGAGTCACCTCCGGCACGAATGTGCCGTCCTCATATAGCGCCATGGTTGCTGCGTATGCATGAAGGCAAGCATAAAACAGAACCGGCACAAATCCATCGGCGACACCGAATGGTGGCCCGCACAACTCTGAGAACAGATCTGCCAGTGGTTTGGGTTGCAGCGATTCAGAGCAGGATGCTTCAAGAATGTGGTTCCAAGCTTTTTGCAGCCCTGGATCGTCATCGCTCGGACTTGCGAACCCCCACTCCCCACGATCACTCTGCCGGTGTATCTTGCTTTGCCTGAGAACTGACTCGTAGATGCTTCGCTCAGGGGGATAGCCATTGAGACCAAGTCCGTCCTCCTGACTATGCAGGAGCATTGCCTCGATAAGGTTTCGGCGTGCCGCCGCTGCTGCTGAGGATAGATAGCGGCGGTTGATCAGTTCGTTCTGGACCGTAGGGGCGTATGGGTAAATCTCGTCAGTAGCTGAGGATACAAGTTCTGCAAGCTCTTTGCTTGACTTCGTTTCTTGCCTCTGGCCTTTCCAGTAGACGGCAGCATGTCCCGAACCCGGGGTGAACAACCTGTTCCATTCCGACCGAAATGCAATGCTTGCCTCAAGCCGTCGCTCTTCAAGTTCTTGACGTGCCACACGGTCTCCCGTGAGACCAGGCGTGTTGTTCTTCACCCATTCGAGCGCAGCCACGTCGCGGGCTGATTCCGCAAGCTGATCTGTCTCTCGTGTGACCATCACGATTGTCGAATTGTCGATATTGGCTTTCAGTAAGTCCTGGACCGCGCCGTGCTGTTCTTCGTTCTCCACTAAGCAACAGATTATATGTCCGTCGGCTTCGTCTTTAGCAGATAAGGCTGCTTGCATATCTTCGGATGAAGCCGGAATGACGGAGAATAGCCTCAGCATCCCTTTTATGTATGAATGCTTCCGGGCAACGAGTGGCGGGGCAGGGCAAAGTTCCTTTGCGACCAACAGAGAAACGGACTGCGTAGGCAAGGTCTGATATGCCGCAGTCAGACGTTCTCCAATGTCAATATCGCTGCCTTCGTACAACCTGAAAGCATTACGGAACCGGCGATATACGGTAAGCCTTCGTGCTTCCAGTGATTTCAGCACTTCCCTTAGCTGCTCTGCACTGAGTCCTGGCGATTTCAGGGCTAGTTCCAGCACCTCGTGCGAGGCAGGCAATCGTGATGCGTCGCCGACCAGGTTGAGCAGGCTAATAGTCTTGAGAGTACGGACCTCAGACTCTGTTGCGTCGCCTAAGCGTGCAAGTCCGTCCTCTGCTTCCGCCCATGCTCGCGCGATCTGTGGAGTCGGAGCGCCACCGATCAAGGTATGGCACGCGTAGTCATAGATGTGCGGTAGTCGAACGAAAGGAGGATCATCGACGTTGAACTCTTGGTTCCGCACCCAACGTGGTAATGAGAAAGGCTCATCAGCCGACAAGAAAGAGAACAGTGATCGCTCGTTCTGTCCGAACCGCTTGAATAGCGAAGGGAGCAGGAGCACCGTAGTAGGATGCAGTGGGTAGCAGGATGCACAGAGCTTCTCAAAGTCTTCCTCTGATCCTCTCGGAGCAAGTACCGAGCAGTCACGGGCGGCTTGTCGCACGTTCTCGATAGGTAGGGATGCCGACTCTTCTTTTCCGTTCATCGCGGCAGCCACTAATTGGAGCGCATCTAGTCCGTCCAAGGCACACGGGACGTCAAAGAACCGCTGCTGCACCTTGGCCCATTCTTTCTGGTGACGGCGGCCTAGACGAGAAGCATACTGCGAAAACTGCTGGTGAAGGATAGTAATGAACCACAGGGGACTATCATAGCTGCGGGAAGCCGCTTCTGCCAGTTCTTGAAGCACCTGAACATCACTTTCGTCGGGATTCAGTGCCGCATGCTCAAGCAGTTTGCCAAGCTCATCGACTATGATAATCAGTCCTTGAGCTTGTTCGTGTTCCTTGGCCAACTTGGCCAGATCCTCAAAAAGCGCAACTACTTGCCGCGTACTTGGATCAGAAGCAACCAGAGCAGCTTCGTGCTGACGCGACAGTGCTTCAAGCAGGGCTTCTCGCCCCGACATCTCCAGAGATCGCTCTAGACTACGTACAAGGCAAGCCGACAGGTTTTCACGTCCGCCGGTTGCTAGGACTGTCACGTACCCCTCACCATCCGAGGGCAGTAGGTTATCCGCAATCGGCCCTAAGTCTTGACGAGCTTTCGCTCGAAGTCCATTGTTCTGTTCCTTTTCCAACAGCTTGGCAAAGAACAGGGCAAGAGCGGACTTGCCGGACCCGTATGGCCCCGATATGCATTGCGCCCGGTAGGACGGATCGTTGACTCCACGACTGAGCAATGAGAGAGCGGCAAGCGTACCGCGCGTCACCAAGTAGCCGTCTGCAGCATCCCTACTGTGGAAATCCCTTTCCAGATTGACCGACCGTAGGAAGCGAGGACGAAGCGATACCATCTCGGCTAAAGGAGTCCTACTTGCGTTCATAGTAAGCCTCCAGGAACTTCATTGGTTCGAGAGACGAATCGCTCTCTTTCACGATGCTCCGAGTCAGCGGTGTATCCACAAATCTAAGTGCGCCATCGCTAACCAGTTGGAGCTGATCCAGATAGCAGAGCACCGAATCTTCGTCCAGCTTGAAAGTCAAAGCGGGGCTACCTTCCGATGTCATAACCTCGCGGACTTCCAACGTATCTCTGTCACCGGCTGTCGTCTTCCAGAACTCGATGAGCGCATATGCGAAGATTGCCGTAGGCAGTGAGTGTTTAGGACCTACTCGAAAACGAAGCCTATCACCATCCGGTTCTTGAAGGAGGAGTCCCAGCGTAGTAAGAGGACAGCCTATTGGGTCCTCACCGGCGACCGAGACGTCCTTGCGCTGAACGTAGGTATGTACAAAGCAATCGACATCTCGCTTCAGCGTCGAATCTGAGGCATCTCCCCATCCAAGCATCTGAAGGTGTCTGGTTAACGCTTCAACCATTGCTGCTCTGGTAAATGCATACTCGTAGAACCGATTGAATGCCCAATACCACGTGGCTGCGCGTGCATCGGTACTAGTGAGATTCCAGTGAAGGAGCCATAGGGTAGCGTCATCCTCTAGGTAAGGGTCCCATCCGCCTTCAGCTAGGAGTCTGAGGCCGAGGTCGCTAGGCATGAGACGTCTTCCACGAGTCTTGTCTTCTTCGAACGCCATCCGTGTAGCAAGGCACCAATGGCGAATAGATCGCACCATATTCCTGCCGACTCCCAACAGCACGATGGCGTCGTCGCGTTGGAAGAGGTCAGGCTTGCCTATGAGATTATCCACGCCCTTCTTCAGCCACGAATAGCGGAACGCAAATGTTTCGTGACCAGCAAAGGACTTCTGAAACGGTATAGGCAGCCTATCGCTGCTAAGAAGCTGAATCGCCGACATACTTGTTCTCCAACAACATCAGGAAGAAGATCACGAACCAGAGCTTGAACGGCACGAAACAGCTTGTGCTGAAGACTCCTCGTCGGACGACGAAAGTGCATTTCCCCACGCATCGTTGGCGAACACCCATTCGTCTACTTCGCTCTTCCTGAATTTCCAAAGACGACCGAGTTTGTGCGCAGGCATGCTCTTGCGAACGATCCACTTGTATACCGTATCCCGCTTCACGCCGAGGTAATTGGCTATCTCATCGACTGAGAACCAACGATCTTCCATTGCTGCGTCTCCTTGAGCGCACAATCAGCCGCCGAATCAGAGTATGAACTGGAGGAATGTCGCAATACGTCTCCAGTTGAACACCAATACGCATAGTATAGCAGATTGGCGCATATTGTCAAGTGGGCTAAACGACCTGATATATTGGAACGCAGATTGACTGATTCGGACTAATTGGACAAGTCGTCAGAGTCTGCTAACGATGCGAAGATAACCACTGGTGATACATCGCCCATAAACCTCAGCAGGTTGGTTTCGCAGGCATTTCAGTCCCGAGCTTAGTCTGGGAATACAGCCGGACCGCGGATTCGGTAGCAAGGCGAGTTCCCACTAACCCGAATTTGGGAGAAGAACCTTTTTCTGCTCTTCCCACAGCATCGGCATCGGCTTACGCAAGCGTTCGAGAGATAATCCCTCCGGCTCCCTTCCTTCTAGGATCACCTCCACCATATCGGGGGCGAGCAGCGTCAACCGAAGCACGCGCGCCATGCAGTAGCGGTTCACCTTGAGATCACGTGCCATCTCTGCTATCGAACCGTACCTTCCGTCGTCCAGCAGCTTCTTCCAGCGATGTGCGCGGGATATGGCGATAACCAGCGCCTTGTGGTAATCGGGACGGGAGTCCGGGCTATTATCGACACCGTCCGGCACGATTATCTCCTTTCGGCCGGAGCGCTTCCTGAACGTCATCGGGACGTGAACCCGCATGCCCTGTTCGCTTTCTTCCAGTCTCACGCTGCTCATACCGCGCAGACCTCCGTTTCACCGTTTCGCAGTTCGGTCACCACGGAGTGAATGCCGTCCGCCCGAAGACGGATGTCGATGCCTTCCGATGTGACGACCACGCTTTCCACGAGCGACCGGAAGATACGGTGTTGTTCGGACGGGAAGAGTTCATCCCAGATGGGGTCGAGCTTACGGAGCGAATTGGCGACATCCTGCTCGGTGAGCGAGCGTGCCTGCATATTGAGAATCTGCCCGCCTATGTCGGAGAGCTGCTGCCGCACATCATGGATATCGTCGTTGAGTTCGACGAACCTCTTGGATGGCGTATCGCCCGCAGCGTCGGATATGGCGAGTTCGCTGGCACTTGCCTTGAGTTCCACCAGGCGCATCTCCAGGGATGATTTCTCTTCCCGCAGGGTTTCAAGCTCCTGATCTTCCAATTCCTTTGCTGCTCGGAACGTCTTGGCAATCATCTCCGGCGAACGCAGGATGGCACGGAGTTGGTCTGTAACAGCCTTCTCTATCTCGCCCGCGGGGACTGATCGCACGGGGCAGGACTCATAGCCATTCTTGATCGCACCATTGCAGGTGTAATATCTGTAGACCTTGCCCGCGCCTTTTTTCCTGGTCCATACACAGATCATCGATCTGTCGCAGTGAGCACAGCGGATGATGCCCCGCAGCAGAGCCTTGACCTCACGGGTCTCCTGATTTCTCTTTCTGGACGTACCCTGCGCGAAGATCCGCTGGACTTTCTCCCACGACAATTTCGAGATGATCGCCTCGTGTTCGCCGGGATAAGACTCGCCATTGTGAACGGTCTCACCGAGGTAAGTCCGGTTATTGAGGAGACGGTAGACGTGTGAGGTGTTCCACTGCCCGCCCTGATGGAAAGAGCCGTTTTTCGTGGTCCACGACTTAGTTGATATGCCTTCGGCATTGATTTCTTTCGCTATTCCCAGACACGAGCCTGTTTCGGTGAACCGTTTGAAGACACGACGGACTATTCTGGCTTCTTCGGAGTTCACTATGAGCCTCTTTTTCTGGTAGTCCACATTGTAACCGAAGGTCGGAGTGCCACCGAGGTATTTACCTCTCTTCTTCGCAGCCGCTATCTTGTCGCGGACTCTCTCGGCAATGATGGCTCTCTCAAACTCGGCGAAGCTCAGGAGTATGTTGAGCGTCAGACGGCCCATCGCGGTCGTGCTTGAGAACTGCTGGGTGATCGACACGAACGTGACGTTATGCCGGTCGAAGAACTCGGCCAGCTTCACGAAGTCCAGCAGCGACCTCGACAGTCTGTCGAGTTTATAGAAGACCACGCAATCAACCTTGCCATGCTCGATGTCTCTCATGAGCTTCTGAAGCCCCGGGCGCTCAATAGTACCGCCTGAGAACCCGGGGTCGTCGTAATGCTCGGTGAGTGCGATCCAGCCTTCGTGTCTTTGGCTGGCGATATAGGCTTCACACGCCTCCCGCTGAGCGTGAAGCGAGTTGAACTCCTGCTCCAACCCCTTCTCAGTGCTTTTGCGCGTGTAGATGGCGCAGGAGACTTGTGGAGTGCTCGCTGTGCTCGTAATCCTATTCGTCATACGACACCCACACCAGTCTGAGGAGTCGAAGTCTTCCATGCACTACCGGTTTGACAGTAACGAGTTGTACTCCGTTAAGTGCCAGTTCAGAAGAGACCGCCGCCATTATGGCAAACGACCGAGACAGTCGGTCGAGGCTTGATGTCACCACACAGTCTATCTTGCCGTCCTGAACGTCGGAAAGGAGACGCTTCAGACCGGGCCTGTCGTTGGAGAGGCCGGACATTTCCGGATCGTCATATCGCTCTGGCACAAGAATCCACCCATTGCCCGCGTGATCTGCAATGAACGATTCTGCCGATTCGCGCTGGGCTTGCATCGCCGCCAACAATTCCGAGCCATCCTGTGTGGCGGTCCGAGTATATATCGCGCAGCGCACTATCCCATTGTGTGTCATCTACCGTTCCTCCCTGCAAGTCCGAAGAACGCCCGCCCATTCCAGTGGGTGCCTGTTATCGCCTTGGCAATAGCTGAAAGCGACTTGTACTTACGTCCTTCGAATTCGAAGCCATTATGCAAGGCGGTAACCTCGTAACGCCTGCCGTTCCACTCCCTTATGAGCCTGCTGCCGATTACGGGCGCGTCTTTCAAGCGTCCGTCCCGGCGCTTCGACGACTTCACTGGCATACCGTTCTCATCATAGCCGTGACGTTTCAGGACATCGTCCATCCTGCGGTGTGCTTCCTCTGAAAGACCGCCGTATGCTATCTCCTGGATGCGGTATGCCAGCCGCTTCACAATGAACTGCCTGTTGTAGGCAGGTGGCTCGGAGCCGTAGAGTGTGCGCCAGAGCTGGACCAGTTCGTCGTAGCTCAGGTTCCGCAGATCCGCGATCTGTTTCAGGACCGAATCGTTGGTCCTGGTTGTTGTCTTCATTCATCGCCTCCAAAATGGCGCTTCCGAGGGGATCATTGCCTGGCCCGTTTGGCGGCGCGCATCTGGGCGAGTGTCTGACCTTTGGTCCATTGCACATGAGGTCGATCCTTGAACTTCTTCCAGCCTCCACCCCACTCAAGGCCACAGCTTGCGGCGACCTTTCCGAAAATGTCCCATGGGCCGTTCCACGTGACCTTGCCGTTGATGATAAATGCATAGTCGGCGGCAAGACCCCAGTTGTGCCAGGAGTAGCCGCCCCGCGCATTGGTTACGATGCTTCCCGGAGCCGTGCGACCTTTGGCGTAGAGCTTGTTCTGTTCTTCCAGGGAGCGATAGCCGCAGGTCATCACGACCTTGATATCTTGCTTGGCTAACGCTTCCTCAAAGCGGTTCAGCTTCTTCACGAACTCCGGGTCGAGTCCTGCCTTTGATGCGCTCATCGGCCCTCCCCTTTCGGAAGCGGTTTGTTGTTCCAATGAACGCTCGTTTGGCCGAAAACATCAAGTCCCGGGTCGGAGAATGAGCGGTCTTTTTTGATCTGGTTCATCTCTCGTTTCCTCCCGCGTAGTATTCCTGCGGCAAGTATCCCTGCCGTCTCGGTCATTCGTTCGTCGAAGGTCATCCAGTCGGGATTGGTGGCGGTCTGTGCCATTGGCTGAGCTCCTTTGCCTCTAATGGCTACATATGCGAAGACTTCGAGTTTCGACGAAACGACCTGCTCCCGCCGAGTCCGGCGCTTTCAAACACCTTTCGTATCAGCTTGACGCGGGAAGCTATTGTTGTGCGGGGAATGCCTGTTGATGCGCTTACTTCACCGGCGGTCTGGCTCATAAGCGCGAGGCATAATTCCTGAAGAACGGAAGGGAGGGTGGCAACAATGGTCTCCACGACCACTTTCAACTCAACCGCCTCGATATATCCGAGCGAGCGTTCGGACAAAGTAACGACATCGCCTTCGCCGATGATGTCGCCAAGTGTTGTACGCTCACCTTCCTCATCGGAACGAGGTTCGTCGAGAGAACAGTCCACGGCCCTGAAGTCTCTGCAGGCCGCGCGGCGCTCCCGGACGAGCATTTTCGTCCACAGATCAATAACACGGTTGGCAAACGTTGCCAGGCTGCTCCTGGCGGGGTCATGCCTCGATAAGGCCGAAAGCAGATGCAAGGCCATGTCCTGTTCCAAGTCTTCCCTGTCTTCCGGCGTATGTCCATAGCTTCTGGACAGCATGTAAGCCCTGCCCTTGATGAGTTTCACCATTTCCGGGGTGAGTCCGGGGTAGTTTGTCGGGATACCCATATCGCGCCTCCCTGGCCGAGGAGGCCGACGGGTATCGCCGAACCTGTAATGCGCATCTGTGTCGCACCTCCTGGTGATGCGCCTGCGCCGCGTGGATTTTCACGCAATGCAAACTCACCCGGAGATGGTCAAATTTGACTGAGGCAGGGCTGGAAGGCGCTCAGGAGTACGTGCTGAAGGGTAACCGGGGGCAACTTATGATCCTGGAGACTGTGGTTGCGGAAGTCAAAAAATTCTTTATGTCGGGATCTGGCCGCCAGTCAAATTTGACCGGCCCGCGGTGGAGAGACAAGAGAGGGATGGTGCTGTATCAGTCGTCTTGAATCGGGATCAGGGTGAACTTAGCCTGCCAGTGACCGGTGGACTCGTCATAGATAAACGGATCGTCGTTGATTCGGAAGAAGCCTCGGAGGTCAGATGAAAGCTCATATTTCCAACTCTTGTTCTTCTTTGCGTTTCCCATGTGGAAGTCGATGGTGCCGTGGTTCTCGGCAATTTCATAGAGGAACTCCCACTGCTTCGACGGTCTGGATTCCCTGCGGTTTGCCATGCCCATTTCCGTGTAACTGAGTCTCTGACTCACCCCGGCGGCGTTGACGAACACTGTGTATCCGTCGATAAAGCGAATGGTGACATAGGCCCATGTGGTCCCTGGAGGTGTAGGGAAAAATGCCTTGCTCGGCTCGGGTTTCGGGACTACCTTGTCCGCGAATGCGAGGATATCGGCATTCCAGGAACCTGCGGCCGTTAGTCTGCCTTCGGAAACCAGTAGGCAGTCGGAAAGCGCAAGTGCAAGGATGTTTCGAGACGAGATCAAGGTCAATGCTCTGTCGGAGAGAAACGCCGGGGTCGCAGTAAAGAATATAAACGGGTCGCCGTACAAGGCTGCGACTGCATACAGGGATTCCTCAATTCTGGAAGTCGCAGGCATCAGTGCAAGAAAGACCGGAAATCGGAACGCCTCCAGCGGATAATAGCAGCCAACTTCGTATACACCATGAGGAAGCGACAGCATCTGTGTCCGAGGGTCAAGGCCAAGAGCAAGGCATATCTGTCTGCACAGGCTGGACATGTCCGGCGTCATTATTGCCCGCTCGTGTCTCTCCACAAGGAATGGTGGACAATCCTGGAACTCGTCAACAAAAACCGCCTGCGCGCTGCCGTCTGTATATTCCACGATATCGTGATAGTGCATGCCCAAACGCTCATTTAAACACGGAACGACATCCGCACTCCTGCCGGTCGGCTTGAGCAGCCTCTCCACGATTGCATATCCTTCGCCGGTCTTCAGTTTCCATTCGGTACGGGTCGCGCTCAGGTTCGGCAATGTCTCAAGAGTACGCCACAGCTTCACAAGCCTCGTCATCGCTCAAAACCTCCGGTTTTGAACCGTAATTCCGAATGAAGCCGCGCTCGCGCAGCCAACTGTCGAGGATCACCCCGTCACCATCCCTGCAACACTCGATGATATTCGGAATACGTATCCCTGTGCTCCGGGCGCGACTCTCCCCGACGAATTTCACGCTCAGGACAGCTTCCGTCACCAGCGCATCAGGCGAAGTTGTTCGCAGAAAACCAGGGTCACCAAAAACGTCGGCAGAGTCGTAAGTGACACGGAGACCATATCCTCCGTCCAGTCTCACCTGAACACGCTTAAGCGTAATTTGTTGAAGACCGGGAACATCATTGCAGTAAAGCGACTCCCGGCCATCAGTTATGAGCGGCTGTAAGGTGAAAAGCTGATATTCAGGGAAATATCCGTCGTCACCAAAGAAATGTCTGCCGAACGCAGCTCTGTAGAGATCACGAGTCGGTTTGCTGGAGGCTCCTATCCGGAGCCGTCCGCTTGTAAAGTCATATATCAGGGTGTCGAACTTCTCCGGCTGAAAGAACACACAGGATGATTCACCTTTGTTTATTGCCGAAACCCGGGCATAGGGTTCGCCGTGCCTGATGATGTAACAACAGTCATTGTCACCTGGAAACGGGAATACCTTGCAGTGGCGGCCGCGTTTGCGCCGCTCGAACCAGTCATTCAGATCGCTTTCGAACACGGCAAGGACTTCACCGTCGAGTGGACTTGAGCCGCCTTCGCCATCCGCGGACTGATAGACGCGATATGCGCGGGGTTTCAGCTTGTACTGATTAGCGCAGGTCGTCTCGAACAACTTGCCGTTCATTATCCAGGATTGCACAGCAAGATCAGCGGGAGTTGGGTCGGGATCATCGAACGAGTATCCGGCTTCCTCATACGCCGCGAGCAGGATTTCCATCCCCTCCTGTGTGGCCATCTCGTTTACGTGATAGAGCGCATCGATCAGACGTTGTGGAGTATCGAGGTCGGGGTCAATGAGCACTCGAAGCAGGACATTGAAATCCTCCGACTTCATTTCCTCTCGTATCAGGGATAGATCGAACCCGCGCTGTTCAAAATACTCCCGATATGGCAGGAAGAAACTCACCAGGTTCTTCGGGCAATCGCTTTCAGGATGTGAGCACGAGCAAATTTCTTTAGATCGTATGTTGCCATTTCATACCTTTCCAGGCCGTGGCGGAAGTCAACCCGACATAAATGCTACATAATGCCTTACCTCTCACTGCAATCACTCTTCCGACTATGCGCGCCTTACTCCAGAACAGCGCGCATCTACAATCGCTTGCTAATCAGTCTGCTTCGGTTTCCGGTATCCATCGAGGAAGTGCCTTACATACTGCTCGTAGTCGAATTCTGCGAAAATGCCCGCGACATCGCCCATCAGCACGTTGGCGTACATCGGACCCAGGAACACTGCGGTGACCTCGTCACCCACGTCCGAAGTCAAGTCACCAGACTGCTGGTAATACCGGAAAAACGACGAGAGCCTGTCGAGAAACTGTTGAATAGCTTCCGCCACATTTTGCCCCAGCATCTCCGGATGTCGGCCTAACTCCGGCAGGACGCGGATGAGGCGGTCTCGCTCGGCTGAGAGTTGCTCGTTCATGTAGCGGGCGAGTGAGCACAAATCTTCTTCGATATTGCCGGATAGCTCCGGTATGAGTTCCGTCACTCGTGCTGCTTCCTCTGCTATCGCGGCAGAGAACAGCTCGTCTTTTGACCGGAAATGGCGATAGAGAGTTACCTCGGTAACGCCTGCCACACGGGCAATCTCCCGAGCCGTCGATCCTTGGTAACCCTTTTCGGCTAATAGTCCCAAGCCTGCGGCAAGCAGATGCTCACGTGTGGAATCACGAGATTTTTGATTGCCTAGTTCACTGCACATTTCTCGTTCCTTTCAGGTTGTAGCCCCAAGCGATCCGATCAGACTGCCTGTGGTCGTTAGACTATTTACTTATGTTATCACTTACTATCTTCCCATTTTCAACACCGCCCGTCAAGCACTGCAACTGCCGGGCTTCGGGCTGAGTGGACGTGGCACGCTCCAGTTCTGCAACTGCAACTGCGTAGTCATACAATGCCTGAACTGCGTTGAACCTGGCCTGTGTAAGCGCTGATTCCGCATCTGCAACTTCCACCAGGATCGTCACGCCGGAGTTGTACCGGTCGTTGGCAAGCCTCAGCGATTTCTCGGCAAGACGCACGTTCTCAGCAGTTGTGCTGACCCGCTCGATTGCCTCCTGCAGGTTGACCGCCGCAGTCTGAACTTCAAGCGCCACTGCGAGCATGGTCTGCTCAACTGCGTCCCGGGACTTGTCTACATCCGCGTATGCCTGATCTACCTTGGCCTTTGATATGCCGCCGTCCCAAATCGACATACTGAGGTTCACAAGCGCTGTCCAGGTAGAATGCCCTGTCGTGAAACCATAAGGTGGAGTGTTGTAACTTGCCTGCCCCGAAATCCCAAGCGACGGCCGGGTCGCGGTCCTCTGAAGTTTCGTGTTCTTAATGTTAAGCAGAACCGCTGTCTCCGCGTTCTTGACCTCGGGACGGCGTTGATTCGCCTCTTCAGTGATCTTGGGAACATCCACATTGATGCTCTGAACCTGGATATCGGTATTAACCAGTTCGGTGGGTGTGCTGACGGGAATGCCCAGGATCCTGTTGAGAGATGACCGGGCAATCACCACGCGCGCATTTGCCTGGATCAGGACCTGGTTGAGATTCGCTACCTCGACTTCACCGCGCGTCACATCGAAATCCGGCGCGGTACCAGCGGCAAACTTTTCACGGGAATCCCGGAGTCGTTTGGCTGCTACGTCGACTGACGCCTGTGCCACATCCTGCTGGCCTTTGGCGCGTAGAACATCAAGGTATGCGCGCTTCACATCGAATATCAGCTTCTCCGAGACGCCCATGAGGTTCAGATAATCGATCTGATACTTATAGCGGGCGATATCGGAAACAAATCCAAGACCGCTTGATATGTCCAGAGGCAGATAGACGCTTCCACTTATTGTTGTAGCCTGGTCCGGCACAAACGTGTAAGGAGGGAATTCAAATGTTGGCCCATTCCTGAAGTGTGTGACATCGCCGTTGAACTTGGGCATGTAGTTTGCCTTAGCTTCGGCCATGCCCCCAACGGACTTCTGAAGCTGATCCAGCGCCATTTTGACGTCCGGGCTTCGCCGGAATGCTATCTCTAACGCCTGATCCAGTGTGATAGGCTTCTTTGCCTCGGTGTCTGCTGCCTCGGCTGCCCAACTCCATGCGGGCACGCACAAGATCAGGATTAGGAGTACGCGCGAAAGCATCCTCATAATGAAACGACCTCCCAGTTTTTTTGTTCTACTGCACTCAACAGTTCCTCAGAAAGGCTTGACATGTGGAATACAGAGTATTATAGTTAGTGTATACTAACTGACATTCAGTGTCAAGCCCCGTGCAGCGTGATGTGCTTGTATGCCAGACAAGGTGGATCACCGGTATGAACACACCGACATGGGGCGGGAAAGTAAGGAGGATTACCGATGTTAAGTTGCCGTAGATTTGCCGCCAGATATATCGGTATCCTGCTGATCCGGATGCTCCCAATCCTTCAATCCCGGAGCATGCTGGAGGCAGGCTTTTTGGCATTTACCGGGATTGCACTCAACATTCCGACAGCTCGGCATCACAAGGTTCAAATCGAACAATTGCGGGAAGCCATCAAGAATGGACACCCCGCACTTGACCTGATCCGCAGGCTGGTCACCCAGCTTCATCCGAGGTTTCTATCGTCCCTCTACACCAACCTATGGATGCCCGTCTGGTTGAATGATCCTGTCCGGACTCAGTTCGAGGAGCGGGAAGGCTTCACACCGCCGTCGCTTGTGGTAATCTCACCGCTCAAAGAATGTAACCTGCAATGCGAGGGCTGCTATGCCAGCGCGGAGACTAAAGCAAGCGAACGGCTGGACTTTGACACAATGGACCGCATAATCACCGAACTCAAATCGTACGGCACTTCTCTGATCGTCATCTCGGGCGGAGAACCGACGCATCCATCAGTATGGCCCATGCTCACGGACATTTGCCGTAAGCACAGCGATATTGCTTTCATGATGTACACCAACGGCACGCTTATCGATGATCGCAAGGTACATGACCTAATGGAACTTGGCAATCTCTCCCCGGCTATCAGCATAGAAGGCTGGCGAGAAGAGACAGATAACCGGCGTGGGGCTGGAGTCTACGATAAAGTCATGTCCGCAATGGATAGACTGCGCGAGGCCGGAGTGCTCTTCGGCTTCTCGCTTACTTATACGACCAAGAACTTCGGGTCGGCGACCAGTTCCGAGTTTATCGACCACCTTATCAGCAAGGGATGCCTGTACGGATGGTACTTTATGTACGTTCCCGTCGGCAAAGACCCTGACCTCGATCTTCTGGTAAGTCCGAGTCAGAGGAACTGTATCCGCCGGTTCACCTGGGATATGCTTCGAAACAAAGGACTTTTCATCGCGGACTTCTGGAACTCAGGGCCGATGTCCCTTGGATGCCTGGCGGGAGGTCGGTATCTGCATATCAACAACCGCGGCGATATCGAGCCGTGCGTCTTCTTCAAGTTCACCTCACACAATATCCGGGATTGCCGCTTAATCGACGCTCTCCGCTCCCCTCTCTTCGCACAGATTCGTGAGGGACAAACCAGGCAGCACAATCCCCTGGCACCGTGCCAGTTCATGGACCACCCGCATGACGGCATGCGGGCTTTCCGAACGCCGGGGGTAAGGGCGAGTGAGGAAGGCGGCGAGACCATGTTTTCCCCAGAGACATTCTCGTTGCTCGAACGCTGGTCTGAGGATTACGCGATGTACGCGGACCTGGCTTGGGCAAGCGGCGATTACTCATGGTTCCAGCATGTATACCAGGCGCTACGATGGGAGCAGCCAGGGGCATGCCCTTGCAGCGATTGTTCAGAGGGTCCTGATAAAACAAATTCACAGAATTGGTGTGAGGCACACCAGTATAAAGCAGGAGGCAAGCGTGAATCAGCACACACATACAGACGATCTTAAGAACGTCGAGACAGCAAACCATCCAACCCATGTCGTGAAACCTGACTCCAAGGGCGCGCCCGTCAAAGCCGCGAAGTCAGCGCCAAAACCGATATGGTTACGGGTTCTTATAATTGCGGCGTTACTTTCCGCTGTAGTCGTGGGGGGAGTTGTCGGGCTACGTTATTGGCATTTCTCGACAACTCACGTCTCCACTGACAATGCCACTCTAATCGGGGATGTAGTTCAAATTGCCCCGCAGGTGAGCGGCACTGTCGAAAAGGTACTCGTCCGGGACAACCAATTATTCAGCCGACTGCCGGTTTCTTGTCGCCAAACCAGAGATACGGAGGATGGAAGAAGACTTGGCGCGAGTGTTCGCCGAAGGCGCTAAGCCGAATCCACATTTCAAGGATGCGGACGGGATCGATAGCAAGGTCTCAGAAGTCGCGCCCAAGCTCAACTCGAAGCAGCATGCGGCGGTAGTTACCAGCGCGGGACACCTGATTTCGCTCATGTCGGGCGGGGCCGGATCAGGAAAGACATTCACCATCGATGCGTATACTCGGCTCTGTGAATCGCGCGGCCTCCGAGTCGTGCTTTGCGCCCCGACCGGCAAGGCCGCGAAGCGCATCGAGGAAGCCACTGGCCGGGAAGCATCGACCATTCACAGGCTGCTCGGGTTCAACGGCAAGACCTGGTCGCGCAACTCGGAGAACCCAGTGTCCACCGATGTGCTAATCGTCGACGAGGTCTCGATGGTGGATGTCATACTCGCCTGGCGTCTATTTCAGGCCGTTGACCTCAAACGCACTTCCGTGGTCCTTGTCGGCGACCACAACCAGCTTCCGCCGGTCGGCCCGGGCAACATACTGCGCGATCTCATAGACTCGCGCGCGCTGCCGACCACCATCCTCGACGACATCGTCCGCCAGGCCGGAGTCCTAAAGGAGAACAGCATTGCTATTCTCAAAGGCGAAGTGAGGAAGACTCATAGACCGGATGTTGGCACGCGCGGCGCTTGGTATGTGGCCGACCAGTATACGGAGGCAGAGCGCGTTCAGAAGTTCGTTCTGGACCTCTTCGAGCACACTCTCCGGGAGAAGCTGGGCTTCGACATCCTGCGTGATGTCCAGGTGCTTACTCCCACCCACAAGGGCCCACTTGGAACGGCGGAACTCAACGGCCTGCTTCAGCGGCTCTTGCAGCGCAAGCTCTGGGACTACGATGTGCCGCCCGCTCAACCCGGCAGGCGTCCGAAGCTGCTAGTCAACGACAAGGTCATTCAGACCCGGAACAACTACGACCTCGGCGTCATGAACGGCGCGATGGGAATCGTTCGCAGCGTCGGTTTCGATGGGTCGCTCACAGTCGAGTTCGAGGACAGAACTGTCAACATCGAAGCCGGATCGCCGCATCGCAGCGATATTCAGCTTGCCTACGCTCTCACAATACACAAGTCCCAAGGCTCGGAGTTTCCCTGCTCGATAGTGATCGCCCATAAATCGCACTCGTTCATGCACAATCGGAACCTGCTCTATACCGGCGTCACGCGCGCTTCGCGGACAGCAATCATCGTAGGCGACCACTGGGGGATCGCCAACTGCGCAAAACGCGTAAAGGTCGATGCCAGGAAGACGTTCCTTTCGCTCATGCTGCCGTGTCTTTCCTCGGAGGTGAAGGTTGAATGTTAACGATGTAGTCGCCCACTTCATGGGCGCTAAGAGGACATCCAACGGCTGGCAAGCGAAGTGCCCCGCTCATGATGACAAAGTGGCGTCCCTGTCGATTCACCAGGAAGAGGACGGCAGAATTCTGCTGCACTGCCATGCCGGATGTGAACCTGATGTCGTTCTACGCGCAGTTGGGCTCAAGCTGTCCGACTTGTTCCAAGACACTGAGAGGTCGGTACAGCCAAGAGGTGGTCGTGGCGGGAGCAGGAAGAGGAAATCGGCTCCATCCGATTCCATGATCGTCGCCGAATACGATTACCGAGATGAATCAGGAGCAATCCTTTTTCAGGTTGTCCGATTCGACCCAAAGGATTTTCGGTGCAGACGGCGTGTTGTGACTTCGACCAGTGCGGGTTGGACCTGGAACATGGACGGTGTCCGAAAGGTTGTCTACCGGCTGCCTGAAGTTATGGCGGCAACAGGTGGTGGAAATCCGGTATTCGTCGTAGAAGGCGAGAAAGATGTCCATACGCTTGAACGCCTCGGACTCGTCGGGACCTGTAACCCTGGTGGCGCGGGCAAGTGGATAAAGGCATTCGCACCGTCTTTCCGAGAAGCCGATGTTGTCATCGTGCCTGACAATGACCCGTCTGGCCGCGATCATGCTGAGACTGTCGCAAGGACGCTGAAGGGACATGCGAAGCGGATTCGAGTAGTCAGGCTGCCGGACCTGCCTCCCAAAGGCGATGTGACTGATTGGGTCGAGGCAGGGGGCACTATTGAAGAACTTCTGAAGCTGGTCGATTCGGCGGCTGACTGGGAACCAGCCCCGGAAGTCGAGGTGACACTCGGCATTGACGGCGAGCCGCTCAATGACCTCGGCAACGCACGTCGGTTGGTGAAGAAGCATGGAGACTCCGTCCGGTTCTGCTACGATGCTGGCAAGTGGTATGACTGGGATGGCAGACGCTGGAGTCGAGATGAGACAGGTGAAATCGTTCGCAGGGCCAAGGAAGTCGTTGATGTGATGTACGCTCAGGCTCTTGCCGCGAAGAAGAAAGCTGAATCCGAAGCAGATGACGAAGCCCTGGAAGCCGCCAAGACATTCGAGCGCCATGCTGTAACCTCCGGCAATCACCGGCGCATAATGGCGATGATCTCGCAGGCGGAATCGGAACCGGGTGTTCCCATACTTGCGAACGAACTGGACAAGGACAAATGGATCTTCAACTGCGCCAACGGTACGATTGATCTCGTCACCGGGCAACTCCGGTCGCACAACCGCTCTGATCTCATATCCAAAATAAGCCCGATTGCTTATGACCCAGGTGCAAAGTGTCCGACCTGGGCACGGTTCCTGCGTGAGGTATTCGAGGACGATCAGGAACTGATACGGTTCGTCCATCTGGCTTCCGGTTACACGCTTACAGGCGACACGCGTGAGCAGGTCTTCTTCATACTCCACGGCTGCGGGTCGAACGGTAAATCGACATTCATAATGGCACTGCGGGACATCTTCGGCGATTATGAGACCAAGACCTCGACCGACACGCTCATCGAGAAGAACTCCAACAACACAAACGACATCGCGGCTCTCCGGGGATCGAGGTTCGTCAACGCTATAGAAACGAGCGCGGGAAAACGTCTGGCCGAAGCCCTGGTTAAGGAACTGACCGGGCAGGATGCCGTCAGCGCACGGTTCCTCTATCAGGAGTTCTTCACATTCATACCGGTGTTCAAGCTTTGGCTTGTGTGCAATCACGTGCCAGCAATTCAGGGACAGGACCACGGTATCTGGCGGCGCATAAGGCTCGTGCCCTTCGACGTGCAGTTCAAAGAGTCAGAGGAATCCATCGGGCCATACAAAGACAAGTCGTTGCCGGAGAAGCTCAGAGCTGAATATGAGGGAATTCTTGCCTGGCTCGTGCGTGGGTGTCTCGACTGGCAGAGAGACGGGCTGCCGACAGCCAGAGCCGTCAGAGCGGCAACGGGAAAACTCCAGCAGGATATGGATGTGCTCGGAGGGTTTCTCATCGAGTGCTGCGCATTCGAAAAACATGCCGAAGTCTCAGCTAAGGTATTATATTCGGCCTACTGCCAGTGGGCGGAAGGTAACCGGGAGAAACCTCTTTCACAGCGATGGTTCGGCCTGCGGCTTTCCGAACGCGGGACCTGCGAGCGCATACATCGCAGAACTGGATGGTTCTGGATTGGCATACGCCTGGCGGAACAGTCTGAAGCTGTGACCCAAGTGACCGATGTGACGCAAGACCCCCGGAAGTTTCCTCCATGCGCGCGCGAGAATGGCGATATGGAAGGGTGTATTACACAGACATCCATGGAGCTTTTCCAGGAGATAGCGTCACATGGGTCTCAAGAGTCACACGACACAAATGATAGTCTTGACTGGTCGAACGGGGTGGCGTTCTGATGGGATACCTCGATACTCTCAATCGTGCTGGAATCAGAGCGAGCATTCGCCGGGGAGACACTCTGTGGCTCGATCCGCAGTATCTGGTTACATCGAAAATCGCCGAGATAGTGCGGTTGCACAAGGATGATCTACTTGCCGAGATTCGTCGTTGTGCGGCAGATACAGCAGATGATGCCGCAGAGATAGTCCCCAGCTACCGCTTCATGTGGGTAGCGACAGACCTTGATTCGTTCGAGGAATACGATCCCCGATTCGGTTATGAGTTGGACTGCGATCCGGTCTACCGGATGCTCGATGCGGCTTACTATGCCTGGCTCCGACATCGCATGGAGAACGCACGGAAGTCCCATGAGTCCGGTCGGTTGGACGACGGAGCATTTGAAGTTCTGAGAACCAGGTTCAACATTGTCCACGAATGGGCTGTCCTACACATCGGCGAGGATGCCCTTCGCCGGGCGATCCGGTCTACGAACGTCAAGACTTATGTTCCGCCGTCCGAGCAGATCTTCGCCGCTTATCGGAAGATATGGGACGACGCATGGAATGCTTGCGAGCAGCGTCGGGCTGCAGCGAGTCTTACCGGTCAGTCCGCCCAGGCACGCAGACTCCAGCACCTGCTCGATACCCAGGGCTATGCCTGTATACGGTCATCTGTCGTCGAGGATATCATTGTCTTCGTCCAAGACGATTCGGTCGCTGTTCCTGCCAAGTGGTCAGGTAAGGTTCAGTTCACGATTGATGAGCTGCGACTGATGGCTGGCTCGTCACCTGAAGCAGTGAAGCAGGTTTACGAAGTCAAGCGGGTGTTCGGCGGAAAGGTCGTGCCTTCTGATGAACCAGGCAGCCGGTTATTCCCTGAGAGCACGCTCGGAATCACGACCTCGCAGCAGCTTGCGCTGGAGCATGCAGTGTGACGTTCGTTAAGACTAATTCGGCTGTAATCATATGCAAAAACCCAGGTATTGGCGGCAGTTTTCGGCCAGGTTGCCTGCCAAATATCGGTCTGTAAGCCGGAAGTTGAGCGTAGAGACGGCGCGAAACGCCTTCTCCGCCCATCTCCGGTTCGCCGTAACAACTGGAACACATCAATGAGTGACAAAAAACGATATCAGGATCGAAAGCCGGAGATCGGCGTGCGGGATACCGAGGGCGCGGACCGCTGGCACAGAAACAGCGGCGCCAGGCGCGGCGGCGCTCCGGAGGGCAACACAAATGCTCTCAAGCACGGCATCTACGCGGACAGGTTTCTTACTCCCGAGGAGCGGCCCCTCTTCGACGCCATCATCACCCAACTGCACGAGGACTTTGTGTTCAATAAGAGCTCGGACTTCATGCAGGTGGAACTGGTGGCGGTCTACTTTCTCAAGCTCGGACGAGCACAGGAAGCGAACGATTGGGAGGCTGCGGAGAGGCTTGACCGGATGATCCGCTGCCATCTCAAGGACCTCAAGGCAACCAAGATTGCACGAGAGGGAGAGGAGCCGCGAGGACTTGAGACGACACCGGCGGAGTGGGCAAGTTCGCTCCTGAGCCGATGGGCGGAGTCACAGAAACCCAAACGACAGCGCAAGCCGAAAAACGCGGAAATCATTTCGGATAACACGGCGGAGGACTGAGGAGTGGCGGGTGTGTCACGCGTGAGTTTCGGAGGCTCGGAGCCAGCGATTTCGGATAAGACGTATTCTCCGAACTCGCTTCTTGCCGCACGCAATCCCGGAAAACAATGGCTGCCGGAAATGGAGAGCGGGGAAAGGTTGATGGATGTTCCTTTCCCCGGCAGCGCGTGCGACTCAGAGGCGTTCGAGCGCATCCTCCAGAGCCTCGTTTGCGAGGTGCGTGTATATCTCGGTAGTGGAGACATCGCGGTGGATGAAGGCGTGCTTCACAAGGAGCAGATCGGAAGTGGCCGCATAGAGGTGAGTAGCGAATGTGTGGCGGAGACCGTGCGGAGAGATCCGCTTGCCTATTCCCGCTCGTCTCAGCCATTGACTCAACCGGATTTCAATCTGCCTTGCGCACAGCCGTGTGCCGCGAGAGGAAATAAACAGAGCGGTACAGTTTCCGGCTGCGAGTTTCCTTCGCTCCTTGATATAGGCTCGAAGGGTTGTCCTGAGCGAGGTCTTGAGGAACTTGACCTGCGGGACACCTCCCTTTCCGATAATGTGCAGGTGCTTACAGTCGAGATCAACGTCGTCTATGTCGAGGTTCACCAACTCGGCCAGCCGAATGCCGGTGCCAAGGAACAACTCGAAGATCACCCGGTCGCGTCGCGCCAGCGGATTTGTCCTGTCATAGAGTTCCTTGAGCAGTTTACGCTTCTCGGCTTCGGTAAGGAACTTCGGCGGTGTCCTTGACAGGCGTTTTGTGACCACATGGCTTGCCGAGTTGGTATCAGCGAGTCCGGTCTCAGTAGCCCAGGCAAAGAAAGAACGGACAACGGCCTTCAGCCGATGTATTGTCGCGGTGGATTTTGGCGAGCCGTTTTCGGAGAACGCGACCGAAGGATCGGTGAGCGCGGCGTCTATCATCGCGGGCGTGATGCTGCCGACATCGATAGCGGGCAGCACTCGAACGAAACAGCGAATGTCGCGCAGGTATGCGGAGATGGTATGCTCCGAGCGCCCCTGCGCCCGGAGCCTTACCGCGAAGTCGTCTATCGAGTGTTCAAGATTGTTAGTTGGCTGCAGCAGCCTGATCGGGTTCGGCACTTTCCACCTCCGTCTGTTGTATCTTGAGGTCACGTCCGAGTGGAACGTCTTTCGGCAGGGGGAGCCTGTCAATGTAGCCTTGCTCCTTCGCCCAGAAGAGAAACGTGCGGAACACGCGGACGGTCTTCTTGACTGTGATTTCAGAGCGATCCTTGTCGCCGTGCATCTTAAGGAGAGCATCCGACTTGAGAAAGCCCGCGACATGTGGGATCAGGATCGCCGACAGTTTCTTGTCGAGGCCGAAGTAAGCCTCGACCTATTCCAGATCTTTGTTGTAGGTATAGAGCGTGCGTTCGCTCTTGCCCTGGCCCTTGAGATACTCAAGGTGCTCCTGGATAGCTTCGTGAAGTGTCTTTTCTGTCATTTCACTGCCTCCGAGATTGATGTTGTTCACATTCACGCTTGGACCGTGCCTGAAAGTCAAGGAGAATGTGATCAGCAATCGTCCGGGGATTTCGTTGGAGAAGGTCATGGCAAAGTTCAGCACCAAAGAAAAGCGCATGGTGCAGATACTCTCAAGCCCGGTGCTTTGGGGACAACACTACCTCAGAAACCGGGACGGTTCGCCTCGCGGCTATTGGTCTCACCAGGTTGAGGACCTGGAATGCAGCGACAGCAACATCATTCATCTCGATGGAAGAGATGTGGGGAAGTCGGTGTGCCTCACGACGGATGTGCTGCACTTCGTTTTTACAAACTACGGTGTCCAGGGACTTATCGCAGCCCCACACCAGGGACACCTCGACACTCTCATCGAAGAGATAGAGTTCCAGTTGGACTCGAACCCCGACCTGACGGCAAGCGTTGGGATTACCAAATATGGCAAGCCTAAAATCCACAGGAAGCCGTACTTCCGGCTGGAGTTCACCAATGGCTCTATACTCTACTTCCGGCCTGCAGGAGCTTATGGCGATGCGTTCAGATCACTGCACGTCGAGAGGATATGGGTCGACGAAGGGGCATGGCTAACCGAGAAAGCGTGGAAGGCGCTGAGGCAGTGCCTCAAGGCCGGAGGGACGCTCCGCATATACTCAACTCCCAACGGCTTGAGGGATACTACTTACTATCGCCTTACCAACTCAGGACAGTTCCGTGTGTTCCACTGGCCATCATGGCTCAATCCCGACTGGAGCGATGATCGCAAACAGGAGTTGCTCGACTTCTACGGCGGACGTGATAGCGCGGGCTGGCAGCATGAGGTCGCCGGAGAACACGGTAAGCCGTCATACGGCGCGTTCAACATCGAGTGTCTGAACCTCTGCAGGCAGGAAGTAATCGACTACCGCAGGTTGATGATCCGGGGCGAGGACCTTTCGACCTGCGAGACCGAAGAGGACTCACTCGACCGTCTGAAGATACTGCTGAATCTCATGCCTCAGACCGGCGCATACTGGATCGGCGGTGACCTGGGCTATACCAATGATCCGACCGAGATTGTCGTGTTCCGTGAGGACGAGTTCGGTGACAGGCAAGTGATGACTCTGGTCCTGCGCATTCACATGGAGCACGTATCCTACCCGCACATCGCCCAGGTGATATCGCTGCTGGAGCGTTACTTCACTCCGGTCGGTATAGGGATTGACAACGGCGGCAACGGTCTCGCGGTCGTCCAGGAACTGCTCACTCTCGACAAATACAAGCCGTTGCAGCTTCAGGGCAGGCTTCGCGGATATGACTTCGGCGGGATGACGACTCTGGCCGTACGGGATGACCGCGACGTCAGGAAGCGGACCAAAGAGCTTATGACAACTCTCATCAACGGTGCGCTGCAGAGACGCCAGCTAGTCCTACCCGCCGACGATCTGGAGATAGAAGACCAGTTCACGACGCATACCTATACGCTTTCAAACGGCAACATCATTTACTCGAAGGGCAACGATCACATCGTTGACGCAGTGCGCTGCGCGATGCTTGCGCATGAGCAGGGCATTCTCGATGGGGTTCGGGAGGAGACCGTCTGCGTCGTGCCGGTTCTGACCGATCCCATCTTCATCTGATGCGCCGTGCGGCGGTTCCTGCGGCTGATGTCGATGGACGCCTCATTTATCGACCGGCAACGCACTCGCGCGACATTGGCGAGCGTGGCGCGAATAAACGCTAAAGCTGACCATCTGGGAGGTTCGGATTGGATAACTCAAATGCACAGGCTCAGAGCCTCTCCCCAGAGAGCAACTCATCATACGGCATAGTCATAGCTCCGCTCGCGAGCGCGGCCGCACTGGACTCGTCAGCGTTCTCTGGCATAAACGTCTGCGACGATGCGATACCAAATACATGGGAAGAGCGGGCAAAGAAAGCCTGGGAGTATTATGTCGAGGAGCCGCTCATCAAGAACTGTATCAACTCCTGGCGCACGTTCGCGGTCGGCGACGAGATAAAGATCACGAGCGATGATGACGAGGTCAAGTCCAAGGCGAACGAACTCGCCGACAGGCTCGGCATTTCGGAGTTCGTGAAAGACATGATCCTCCAACTCCTTGTCAAGGGCGACGCGGTCGGCTTCAAACGCTACTCCAAAGACGGCAAAGACATCGAGGAAGTCACCTGTGTGAACCCCATTTCCATCAAGGTCAAATATGCCCAGGGCCAACTCGTCGAAATCCAGCAGTTTCCCGAAGACAGCCCCACGGCTGGCGACGGGCTGAAGCTTCCGGTCGAGCAGACGCTGCATCTCAAGTGGGATGCGCCGTCGTTTTCGCCCAGGGGCAACTCACTCGTACTTCCGGCGTTTGAGTCCATCGAACTTCTGCGCGACTACCGGCGGGCAGAGAAGGCGATAGCCAAGCGGTGGACCACGCCGCTGCGGTTCATCAAGGTCGGCGGCGAGTTCGGACAGCGGATGATCATGCCGGACCAGAAGATGCTTCACGATGTCCGCGATCTGATGAACAAGATGGACATGAAAAGCGGCATGGTCGTGCCGTTCTACGTGACGGTCGAGACCTACGGCACCGAAGGCGAGGTTCTCAATGTCGAGGATAAGGTCAAGGAAGTAAAGGAAGACATAGTCGTCGCGCTGGGGCTATCGCGGTCGCTAGTCGCAGGCGACGGCCCGAACTTCGCAACCGCATCGGTCTCTATGCAGAAGATGCTCATAATGATCCGGGAGATTAAGCACGCGGCAAAGACGATCCTCGACTGGATATACACCGACTGGCTTGAGATATCCGGGCATCAGGGAAAGGGCATCCAGTTCGTCTTCAACGACCTCGACCCGACCGACGCGGTGGACTTCAAGAAGCTCCTTATCGAGCTTTACGACCGCAAGCTCATCAGTCGCTCATCACTGCAGCTCAAGATGGACCTTGACCCTGACACCGAGACCGCCAACCGGGAGCACGAGGGCAAGTCGGTCGATCTCCTGGATGAGAAGCAGGTGAAGCCCATCGTCGATATGGCCGTAGCCGGAATCATGAGCGTGGAGACGGCGCAGGAGATGCTTGGTCTCGACCCCGCGAAGAATCCGACCGGCTCAAGAGCGGATGCGGCATGGGGCGGACTGTTTGCGAAGGGTGAGCACGACGGTGAAGTCTGTGACTCCTGCGGATACTTCGATGCCGAACACAATCGCTGCGGCGTCATCCAGGCGGAAGTCACATTCGACTCTCCGGCGTGCCGGTTCCTGCAACCAAGGAAGGTCGAGAGCAAGTGAGTTCACCCTCCCCGATGATGTGTGCCGTCGCCGATCTCACATGGCAGGCCAAGGCCATACGAGAGGCGGCGGACAAAAGCCTTATGACCCGCGATCTCTACGCCGAGCAGGTCGCTCACCAGCTCAGCCAGTCGCTCAAGTCAGCACAGGAACAGGTTCATCGGGCATTTATGAATTACAAAAGTCTTGGCTCATTGCCCGACAATAAGCTCGCGGCATTGGAGGGTTTTGAGAAGCTGGATGCCGAGATACGCGAGACTATGCGTACGCTCCGTAAAGACCACACATTGATGTTCCGCAATGCTTCACGGACGAGCTTCAGATCCGGCGTCTATCGTGGGATCGAGGAACTTGCAGTTGCCCGGATGCCTTTCTACTGCGATCTCAGACCGGACGGAATAGACAAGCTCACCACATCAGTCTTCACCCTTATCGATACCGACGCGCTGGACTTTATGGCCAACTATAATCTGGTGCTTGTCGGTGATATCCATCGCGAGCTTTCGGATGGCATCAAGCGCACGATTCTCTCCGGTATCGCCACCGGCAAAGGCGCGGACGATATAGCCCGGGATCTCGGAAAGGTCATCGAGGACAAAGAATCGTTCCGCAACGCCGGAAGCAAGGTGTTCTCCAAAGCACAGTACCGGATGGAGATGATCGCCCGCACGGAAGTTTTGCGTGCCCACAACCAGGGGCGCATCAAGTTCCACAGAGAGGTCGGGGTGCAGAAGCTCGAATGGTTGGCAATGGAAGACGAGCGGATGTGCCCGGTCTGCGGTGGTCTCGACGGCAAGGTCTTCGATACCGACCACTTCCCCAGCCAGCCAGCTCACCCCAACTGCCGCTGCACGAGTGTCGTTGCATGGCCGCTGGTGATCTGCGGCGGCGAACTCGGCGCGTCCGCTGCGCCCGGGCAGAACGCCTGCATCTTGCCTCCGCAGGCGATAGAGTTCCAGGCACAACAAAAGGCTGAAGAAGAGAAGAAGCTAAAGAGCGCATTCGAGTCGGGTGATATTGCGGATCTCGGCACCCTTACTGTAAAGCAGCTTCAGACATTGGCGAAACAGAACGGCGTTGCCGTCGCCCGAACAAAGTCCGATTTCATTAAACTGCTCGACCAGGCAGAACCGGGAATCCATCACGGCGACCTATCGGGGACCGCGCTTCAGGTGAAGATAAAGCAATACAATATCGCTGCGCTGCGCAGTAAGGACGAGCTTGCAAAGCTCCTTGCTGAGAAGCAGGCAGTGATAAAACAGGCCAAGGAACTTGAAGAAGCCGCAAAAAGCCCCGCTCCACAGACCGACCTTTCCAACCTTACTATGGTCCAACTCAAGGACATGGCCAAGCAGCACGGCGTGTCGTTGAACCTCACCAAATCGGAAGTGATCGACATGCTGGACGGCCTTGAGCCAGGTATGGATCACTCCGGCCTTGCCGGTAAGGCCCTAATCGCTGCCAAGCAGAAACATAGCATCCCGCCGCTGAAAAACAAAGAGCAGCTCGTCAAGGCTCTTGAGAAATTAGCGGGCCAGCAGATGGCTGAACAGGCCAAGAAGCAGGCTTTGGATACCGCAAAGCAGGAGGCGCTCAAGAAGGCCGACCAAGCTCTCAAAACCGCCACATCGCAGATAGTGATGCCGTCTTCTCCCGCTCAGTATTCCTCATTTCTCGAGTCGGTGAAAGCTGCCGAAATGGAACTGGCGAAAGATGCGGGCCTGCCGACGTCGGTCCTCGAACAGCACGCAAAGGAGGTCGCAGTTAAGAAGCTCACATTCCAGCAGCAGGTCTCGGCGATGAAGTCTAGCGAGCTGAAGGACCTGGCGAAGCAGACAAAGGTCAAGCATTGGCAGTGGTCATCGAAAGACGAGTTGATCACGTTGTTCACGGAGACTGATCCGGTTAAGCTGTCTGCTGCACAGGCCAGCATCGAGGCAAAGCATGCAAAGTGGGCTGAGAAGCACCTGGCAAAACCTGGTAAGGCAGTACAGCCGAAGGCAGTTCATACACCGGAACCACAGGTTACCCCACAGCCTGTCACAGTCGTGACGCCGAACACATTTACGAAGAAAACCGCAGAGTTCGATCCGGCAGACGCGGCTTGGGCCGAGCACGGTAAGCCTGAGAAGTTCAAGTATGTCGGTAAGGCAAGCGTCGGCGGGGCGCACGAGAAGGAGTTCTGGCTTGACGAGAACGGCGATAAATGGCTCTTCAAGCCGGTCGGTAAATCATCCGACGATTTCATCGCGCATGGTGAGGAGGCCGCGTACAAGATAGGGCGTCTCATTGACCCAGAAGCAATGGAAGTCAGGACGATCCGGCTTAACGGACGAGCAGGCTCTATTCAGAAGTGGCGCGGCGGACTGGTGGCTAAGTCTGATTTCTCCAGTTTCGATGTCACCGATCTTTCGTCCGATGATATCGCGCAGGTTCAGCGCGAGCATGTCATAGACTGGCTTATCTCCAATCACGACGGACATTCCAAGCAGTTTCTGCGGGCAAAATCCGGCAAGGTCTACGGTATCGACAAGGCCCAGCTTTTCAAGTTCCTCGGTTCTGACAAACTCTCCATCGACTACCACCCCAACGGAGCCTGTGGTGAGGGCGAGCCGTTCTACAACACTCTCTTTCGCGCGGTGAAACAGGGCAAGGTGACGGCCGATCCTTCGGTCACCCTGCGCTACATCCGCGAGGTAGAGCGCATATCTGATGATGATTACCTGGCCTTGATCCGACCATATGTCGAGGGCAGGTTCGGCAGCGACGAACTGAAGAAGAAAGCGTTCTACGATCTCGCGCTTGCCCGAAAGCACAACCTGCGCGGCGACTTTGAGGAATTCTATGCCGACGTCCTCAACAAAAAGAAGTTCAGGTTCGATGATGGCACCGAGGCTCCGGCAACTGGCCGCATCGGTAAAGCAGAGGAGCAGATTATTGAGGAAGCGCGTCTTCTCGGCTGGCAGGGCAAGACGCTGCCTATAGACGAAACCGACATCGAAGACCAGAACGCGTTAATCTTTACCGAGACCGTTGGCGGCAAGGAGCGAACGGTGATCAAGCTCAAGGTGCGACCCGAAGCCGAGTCGAAGATACTGCCCGCGCTCAGGAAATCCGACAGACAGACCGGTGCTGCAAGGATAGGAGAGCCTCTGGATGAGGATGATTTCGCCGAAGACATCCTGCTTGCCGTGAAGACTGTGAACCATCACGCGCAGGACGGCACATATAACAAGTCCAAGCTGGACAAGGTGACTAAGCATCTTGATGCACTCAGAAAGCTAACAGGCTCCGAGGATCCAGACATCCGGGAGATGGCACAGGTCTATATCGCATGGATTGAAAAGACGCAGCAAGCTGCCAGGGAGAGAAAACCTATCTCGGAGATGTTTGAGAGTTATCGGAAGAAGCACTCTCCTCCCAGGAAGAAAGTCAAGGATTCTGATTTTACTGTTCGAAAGACGAAAGTAATGCAGTCCAGGCGCGCCATCAGGAGTGGCGATCTATCGGTCGAAACCGAGGCGGCGACAACCACATCGCTCTTCCGGGGACACCCGATGCCGGACGGTGAGCAATATGAAATAGACTTCGGAGACGGCATTCGCGCGACCTATCGTCCGTGGTCGAAGAAGAACCTGTACGCGCACTCGGGTGAGCTTGAGGTGACTATACCGAATCGCCCGGATACAAAGAGCCTGGAGACGGCGCTTGAACACATCGAGAAAGTCGGACTCAAGGCGAACGTCGCCACCGCCGATGATGCGGAGATTCTGTATCTGACGAAACAGGCTTATATCACAAAAGCCGACCGCGACTCCGAGTATCTCAGGATGGTAACTGATCTCGATGGACGCAATGCCGCGAAGACCGAGCGCATACAGGCAATGCGTTCGTTCTGGGAGAAACGGCTTGGAGTGCCGGACATCACGAAGTTGCCGGGATACAATCCCGTCGGGGAATACCAGCACGGATTCAAGAACAGTAAGGTCATGGGCGGTTACAGGCATCAGTACAGATTCGATATCTCCGACAAGGATATGGAAAAGCAGATGACGGGCTACAGCCTTTTCCACAACCTTACCAATAACTCGAATATGAGCACGTTTCTCGACAGTACACTCGAAAACAACGGCGCGATGATAAGTACCGTGGAGAAGCTCAGAGCCGGGATTACCCCGGGCGGCATGTCGCCGGAAGCGGATATGCGAAGCGGCGGCGCAAGCTATGTGTTTACGCGGATTCGCAAGTCACCTCTTTCGAGCAGGAGCGGCGAATGCGGACTGTATTTCAAGAACCGGCTTCTGCGCAGAATGGATGCCATAAGCTACAGCCATGACACTTACGGCAAGGTAACAGATGATTACGTAACCAGTAATCGCGGCAGTGATCCGGCTGCGTGGAAGAGCTTTTCGCGTAGTTCGGGCAACGAGACCATCTTCAAGTATTCGATCACGCTGCTCGATAACCTTGAGGCGGTGGTCGTCTCAAGCGAGTCGGAGCGGGCGAATGTGCTCAAAGTGTTCGCAAAGCATGGCATATCCGTTCTGTCCGATGGCCGCAAGGTTGAGGACATCGTTCTGGTGAGGTAAACATGCGGGATTTCATAGCAGAGGAAAAGGCAAAGCTGCAAGCGCTGTTCGAGGAGTTCAATCGGGGAGGATCGCTTATGGTAATGCGCGAGGGACACGATACTCCCCTGCCATTCGGCCTTATCGACAGCTACACCGTTACGCGGGTCGCGCCGCACTTCGATGCAGGTGGGAACATCACAAAGACTGACTTCTGGCTGATGTTCAAGTCCGTGGGTTACGACAACGGCTTTCAGTATACTCACACCATAAAGGTTGTTCACTTGAGCCGGGAGGACACGTTAGAGCTTGACCTCACCGATGACCGCGACCGCACGTATCACATCGAACTCATTATGGATGCCACGGAGCACGATTATGTGGTTGCCTGGGACAAATGGCAGCGATACAAGAACGACAACAGGTCCGAGCTTGACGCGATAGACGTCCAGCTTCTTGAAGAGCACACGAAGATCGCGGAGGGGTGGGACCATGCAGCTTAGGTATATGGTGGAATACGCCCTCCGTGATCGCGATACCGATCCGCATTATGAACCCATAGGCGTCTGGGTGCAAGGACCCGGGCCGGGCCTCGACATCATCATGGAATACCTGCCTGGTAACGACGATTTTGCCGAAGACGCAGACTGGGTCATCAACCGACTTGTGGAGAATGATATAAAGTCGCTGCCGGAGGATTTCCTGGAATATCATCGCGCCACGCTTTCGCCGTATATCGGCACTCGCAGTGAGATCATAGAGACTCAGGAGTTCGCCACAGCAGAAGAATGCGCGGCGCTCGTCCTGCAGGGCTTGCCTCGCCGGTAGTCGTCTCCTCATACAAGCCTCCAAGTACTTCTGTCCGCATCGATATCGATGACTGCGAATGGTTTTTTCGTCGTTTTTGGATTCTTTCGCATATGTAGCCATTAGGAGCGCGTTGAACTGCGCCATCCTGGTGGAGCTTAGATGGAACTCTTCGCAACAGATCTCGACCGGCTAGCGTTCCTTCTCGAGACAGACGCCGCGCGCCGAATTGAGTTGCTTATCGCTCAGGGCGCGGAACTTGTCATCAAGGAACTGCCACCGGACAAGCGGCCCAAATACATAACCAACTATATCGGCTCGAAGCAGAAGCTCGTCGAGTGGATCTGGAAGCACACCCCGGAGGATGTGGGATCAGTCATCGACGCGTTTTCCGGCTCCGGAGTCGTGGCGTACATGTACAAGACCAAGGGGCTGCGGGTCGTCGCCAACGATCGGCTCCACTACTGCCACCATGCGGCTCGGGCTATCATCGAAAACAACGGCGTTCGCATCAGCCAGGAAGAACTCGACGCGCTGCTGGCCGACAACCCCAAGGCAGGCACGTTCGTCCGCGACAACTTCAAGGGCCTCTTCTTCGCCGATGGCGTTCACGGTGTCATCGATACCATCCGCGCGAATATCGACGCGCTCTCTGGTTACAAGAGGGACATCGCGCTCTTCGCTCTCGGCAAGACNNGGCAAGGGCGGCTTCGGGCATTTCTCATCTTCCACCGACTACGGCAAGCGGCAGGACACGCCGGAGGAGTTCAAGGAGCGTTTCGCGGACAACATCGCCCGCATAAACGCTCTCGTCTTCGACAACGGTAAGGAGTGCAAGGCATCTCGCAAGGATGTAAACGAGACTCTGGCCGATGCAAAAGTGGACCTTGCTTACTTCGACCCGCCTTACGCCACTGAGTTCTCAACGACCAACTATGAGAAGAGCTACCACTTCGTCGAAGGTCTTATGACCTACTGGGATGGTCTCACGCTCGTGGATGACTCTAAAACTCATCACTATGAAACCGACCACAAGACGGTTACAAAAGCCAACGCGGCCGAGTTTATCTCGACATTTCTTGCAAGTGCAAAGCACATCCCGAACTGGCTGATCTCATACCGCGATCACGCTTATCCGAACGAAGATGAGATGAGGAACATCATTTCGTCCAGCGGCATGTCAAGCCGGATGCAGTCCCAGCAGCATAAATACCACATCTCCTCGCGGCACTCAGAAAACTCTCAGGCAATAGAGCGACTCTTCATCTGTTCCAGAGCCAGTGAGATGAAACAGACTGCGGGCCTGTGTCCGGTGTGTTCACAAATGCAGGCGCAGGCAGTCTGGGATGAGACTCCCAATGAGATCCGCTACCGAGTGCGCGACCCAGAGCAGTTCGAACCCGACAGCTTCAGACGCAAAGTCCTCGACGATGTAGACGGCGTCGCCATCATCATAGGCAGGCTCAAGAAGGAGTTTGTACCGGAAGGCCATGACACAAAGGCGATGGCCTTGCAGGCGTATCGGTTCGCAAAGAAGACCGAGCAGAACCCCGACGGCTGGACAATGGAGAAAGCCCAAGAGTGGATGAAACAGCACGAGCCATTGGCATCGAGCGCCGAGATTCGGATCGAAAACAACATGCAGGCGCTTGCAGACGCCCCGCTTTCGGACGATGTGGACCTGCTCTCCTGCCAGGCAGGGGTGGATTCGGTAAAGGTTACCGGCTACATGGGCAACAAGTACGTGATGCTCGGCTGGATCGAGCAACAGGTGCCGAAAGACGCGAAGACCATCCTCGATGCATTCTCCGGCGGCGCGAATGTATCTTATCACTTCAAGCGTAAGGGCCTGAAGGTCATCGCAAACGACCTGCTGCTCTTTCCCTACCACGTCGCGCGTGCGGTAGTCGAGAACTCGCACGAGACGCTCTCGGACGAGGACATCGAGAAGATTCTCGCGCCGAACCCGAATGCGGGGACGTTCATCGTCGACAACTTTCACGGTTACTACTATACCAGGAAAGTGCTGGCTTGGCTCGATCAGGTGTGGGCGAATATCCAAAAGCTCTCCGGCTACAAGAAGGATCTGGCGCTTGCTGCACTCGGCAATACCGTGAAGGCAAAGAGCCTCTACGGCCAGTTCCATCGCTCGAAACTGAATCTCAAGGCGGATGCTGATATGGAAGCGGAGGCTGGCAGTTTCAAGGAGAACCAGCTCACGAGCATTCCCATACCAAGTATGGTGGAAAGCTTCAAGCGATACGCGGTTCAACTCAACAGGCTCGTGTTCGACAGCGGTCAGGAATGCAAAGCATTCCACGGCGATGCTGTCGAGGCGGTGCGTAAGTTCGGCACGGACGTGCTGTATCTAGACCCGCCCTACATAACCGAGTTCTCAAACAACGACTACGAGTACTCGCTCCACTTCGTCGAGGGCCTTATGAACCGCTGGGCGGACAAGCAACTTCTCGACGACAACCGCCGCAGCTATAAATCGCGTACTCACTACGACCGCGACAGCATTCGCACTCTCATCGAGAGCCTGGCAACGGAGGCACACAGCAGATACAAGACCGTTATCATGTCCTACCGTGACCGGGCATTCCCCACTGAGAAGGAGATAAAGGACATCTTCGCCGGTCGGTTCGGCCAGGTTAAGGTCAAGGGGATGGAGGTCGAGTACAACATCATGCTTGGCAGAGGCGGCGAAGGCAAGATAGGGCGCGAACTTCTGTTCATTGCATCAGGTTCTCCAAGGTCAATCGCCTCGGCGGGTGTTTCCAACTGCCACACCTCTGTCCCCGTGGAAGTGAGTCTGACGAACAAGGACGGACTCTCGACCGAAGCGATTGACCTCAACCCCAACGCGGGTGATCCGCAGTTCGGCTTCGTGATGTGCCGGTCGGGAACAAACCGCAACGGCGACCACTTTACCCCAGACGAACTGGCGGCTCGCTGCACGACAGCAATCAACAGAAAAATAGACCTCAAGCACTCTCAGGACCTCATCGACATCGTCGGCGGCATCACCGCATCCGAGTTCGTCGAAGATGATACCGGTGGCAGAGTGGAGTGCGTGGGCGAGCTTTACGTGAAGGACACCCCAACGGCCGCGCTTGCCTACAAGCTCATGAAACGCGGCATTATCAGTCAGGTCTCGATGGAATGCGATTACGAGACCGGCGAGTGCTCCATCTGCGGCAAGATGGTGACCAACAAAAACGACTACTGCATTCATCTTCGCAAGTACAAAGGTGCGGAATATCAAGGGAAACCGGTCTTCGAGATACTTCACGGTGTTACATTCACCGGCCTTGGTCTTCTCGACCGCAAAGGCGCTGATGAGAACGCACGCATCACCCAGGTCGCCTCGGATCATTCAGGGCAAATGACACAGACAAATTCAGGAGGCTCTTCAGTGGAAGACGACAAGAAAGAACACGAGAACGACGAGCAGCACGAAGACGCTGCAAAGAAGAACGCTCCGGGCGGGGGCGCTTCGGTAGACGACAAGAGCCGCATCAAGGAGCTTGAAGACGAGAACAGACAGCTCAAACAGCAGCTTGCCGACATGCAGAAGCATATCGATGAACTTGAAGCCGAGAGCAAGGCAGCCGCCAACAAGTCCCGCGCTCAAAAGCTGTTGCGAAAAGTCGAAAAGGCGGGCTTGAGCTTCGCCTCCGACGAGGAGCGTGAGCAGGAACTCAATCGTCTTGCCGGGCTTTCGGACGATGCATTCGCGGCGACCGAGGCTGCCTACGAGCGCGCAGTTCAGCCGAAAACCGAGTGTTCTAACGCCGGAAAGCAAGACGAAGACGGCAAGGATAATACCGCGTCAGCCGGTACGGATCGCCAGCTTCGCACCGACGCGGGCGTACGCCCGCTCGATGTAGATGACAAGAAGACCAGCCTCGAAGACAAGCTCAAGGACGGTTTCATGGCTGCCTACCGTGAGCGCGTCGGCGCGGGCAAGAGTAACTAACGAGGAGGAATAACGTGGCATTTCTTAATCCCAATCATCGAGGACTCGCCTACGGCGACGGATACATGCAGGGTGCCGGGTCGTGCGGTCAGATAGTGAAGCTGGTCGGAAACGATCTCTTCGCCGTGAATACCGACCCGACTGCCAAGTCATTCGGTGTGCTCATCAAGGACTACAAGAACGGTGAGATGCCCGGCATTTTCTGCATGGGCGGCATCTACGAAACTGACGTCTTCGAGGGGACGATCAATCCCGACGATGACCTCAAGGTCTCGGCTAACGGCAAACTCACGGCGGGTATCGAGGAGGGCGACGAGGTGGTCGCCAGGGCCATTTCGGTATCAAGCGGGGCGCTAAAGTTCCGCCTGCTCATATAGGAGGGAGCGTTGGAAACAACTCAAGTTAACATTCACAGCCAGGAATACATGGAGACCATGGCCCGCCTGATGAGCGAGGCTTTGGAATCTCCGGATGGAATGCGCGCGCTGGCGGCGGCAATTGCCGAGCCTATCGAGCAGGAGATCAAGCGCAAGGAGATCACCTCGCTCCTGCTGACCCAGCACACGCTTCCCAAAGGCGAGCGGCCCATTTACCAGAAGAAGCCGAAGGTTAAAGCTTACTGGATCAGCAATGAGGGTGAGGCTCGTGAGCAGGAACTCGGTCAGGACGAGATTGAGTTTCCGACTCATCGCATCCACTCAACACCTATGGTCGATGTCTCGGTCCTCAAAAACGGCAATATCGGGACCCTGATGGACATCCAGACTTCCGCCGCCGACCAAATTCGCAAGGAGATGGACAGGCGCACGATCTCTGTCATCTCCGCTGCTGTGCCTGCCGCGAACACCATTGATGTGACTGGAGGCAAGCTCACAGACGATGCGCTCAACGAGGCAATCTCCATCATCGAGGACCTGGAACTGTCGGTCAAGTACATCGTCATGCGCGGTCGGCGGTTTAACGACATGCGCGATTGGGACCTTGATCCCGAAACCCGAGCGGAACTGCGTACCAAGGGCGTCATCAAGAACTACGGTACTGGCGGCATTCTGCTCACGGCGTCTGCCGAAATGAATGAGATACTCCTCGTTCCAGATGAGGAAGTAGGCAAAATGCCAGTGCGCGAGAGCCTCAAGACCGAAGCCATTGAGCAGAAGACCCGGTTCAAAACAGGTTGGCTGGTGTGGTCGGAGGTCGGCCAAGGTATCACTCGCCCTGAGATCACTGCCAAGATTCGGATACTCGCTTAGGAGGAGACACACACGTGGTCAGAATCAAGAACGTTCGCCCAGGCATTCTTATCATCGCTGATGCCGGACTCAAGCTTGCTCCTGGCGAGTCCATTGAATTGGAAACGCTCACAAGACAAGCGGAAAAAGCCGTGGCTGACGGGCTGCTTGCCCGCATGGATGTCGCATCGGCCGCGAAGTCCGAGTCAAGACAGGCGGAAAAGACAGCGGCAAAGCCCAAGAGCAAGGCCACCACTTCCGGCGCGGAAAACAAAGAGGCGTGCAAAAAGGACAAGATTCAACCGGCAAAAGAGGAACAGCATTCGGCTTCCGAAGAGAACCTGGACACCAAGCCGGAAAACCGGTCTGAAGAGAACAGCCGGGGACAGTCTCTGGAGATGGCCGATGTCCCTAAGTGATCTGGTCGGGCTGCTACGCACGGATCTCGCTGACCCGAGTGCCGAACGTTTCAAAGACGAAACCCTGACGCGCTGTATCCTGAAGAGCGTCTTCCCGGTCGGTAGAGACTTGGACACGCATATGTCCATATCGGGCGGCGAGATCATCCCTGAGCCAGATGGAGAGACTCTTGAGATGCTGCTCCTACAGGCCCGGATCGAAGCATGTCGCTTTATGCGTGCGGCGACTGCCAACGCGTTTTCATTCTCGTCGGGTGACAAGCGTGTTGACAAGACCAGCCAGCCAGAACACTGGGAGAAGCTGGAGGCAGATCTGACAACTTCATATCACGAGCGTCTGCGGGAGATCAAACCGGATGCGGCATTAGATGATGGCTACATCATTACGCCCAAACCGCTCCGGCCGGTGATATTCGAGCAAGGCCGCCATCATCATCGCCATGGCCATATTCACTGATTCGGAGAAATCAGCAGCGGCGTCGGAGATACGCAACCTTATCCTGGCATCGGCTCAGACTGCATCACTGTTGCGAAAGCAGGCGGACGAGAACCTCTATGGTTCGGATGAGAGCGAATTTGCCGAGGTATGCACGTTTCCATTGGAACTGTCCGAAACACCGACCAAAGACCTGGCGAGACAGGCGGATGCGCTTGCAAGTGTTCTGCCTGAGCTTGATGTTCGCATGGAGGATCGTGTTCATCTTGAGGGTCGAGACTTTCGGGTGCAGACGGTGGCCCCGCAGTCGCTGTTCGGAATCGTGACTCACAAGGTCCTGGAGTTGGTGGCTCTACATGGAGGTTAGCCGTTTCGGTGACTGGGACAGGGCAAAGGTCCTGCTTACCAACGGCTTCAATCAACGGCTGGCTCTCGCCGTCCGACAGGCAACAACGAAGAACGCGCTGCTGCTCGTCCGGGAGATACAGCGAGGAATTCGGAGCCAGGCTCCGGGCGGAAAGCAGTTCGCTCCGCTTGCCGAGGTCACCATTGAGCGGAAGGGCTCAAGCAAGGCGCTTATCGACACGGGGTTCCTGCTGAACTCCATAACTCAGAAGATCATGTCCGACGGTGCGTTCGTGGGACTATTGCGGACGAGCGTTTACAAGAACGGCGAGAGTATCGCCAACATCGGGGCGATTATGGAGTACGGCGCGACCATCAATCACCCATCGGGCGCGGTGATAGTGATCCCGCCGAGGCCATTTCTGCATCCAACAATGCTGAAATATCGTAACGAAGTGATCGAGAATTACCGACAGGCCCTGCTTTCGGTCATCAGATAACGGAGGAAAATCCAGATGAGGCACACCACATCTATGATCCTGATAGTTGTGCTTGCGTTCATTACAGGCAGGCCGCTGTTTGCGGATGCGCTACAGGTGACAGCAACTCCCGTGTCAGCTACAACCAAACGCGGTCAGCCGGTCGCTATGGCGGTAAACCTGAAGAATGTGCTCGCACCACGTGAGCCTGTCACCATCACCGCCGAAGACGAGTGGGAAGACGAGTTTGGCGTCGCAAGAAGTACTACTGCGAGCGCAACTATCACAGTAGTTCAGCCGGTCAAGGTCAATCGATACAAGGTCATCATACCCGCTCTTTTTGCTCTTGTGGCTGGCAGCGCAAAGATAGACGGCCAGCCTGTAGCGCCTGCGCTTGACACGGGACAACTCACATTCGAGATTGACCGGACGCTTATTGAGGGAGAGTCGGTGACGCTCGAATACTCGGTGAAGGCACAGTAGCTTGGACATCCTGCGCGAGATAGTCGAATCGTTCATTCGGCTGGCGAAGTCGGAAATCCACACGGGCGCGGTCCTGGTATGCGCCGATGATGTGTTCGAGGTAACCAATGTGCCGAGCGTGGTTTTTCAGGGTCCAACACTTTTAGAGGACAGTGGCCGACGAACAACGGCGATGATCACGAAGCGCAACGAGGCGGATATGACATTCGAACAATGCCGTCATCCGAGGCTGTATCATCTGGACTTCGACGTCATAGTGACCACGAGCAAAGAAGCTGAGTTGCTGGGCTTGACTGAGAAGATCGCGCGGTTCTACCAGCTTCACTCGACACTTATGGTCGGAGAACACGGATCGCTCGCTATCACCGAGCTTACTCCACTTGGCGGACTAAAGCGAGTAAACCTTTCAAACCTGCGACAGTCCTCCGGCAAGTGCCGGATAGAAGATTGCCCGGTCTACGACGGCCGTGTGGTGACTGGGAAACTCGCGACCGGACTGAAACTTGAACTTGGCATATAGGGAGCATACCTGATGAGGATCAGCATAAAGAACCTGCTCTTCCAACCGCTTGCCTTTCATTTGGTGGCGAGTGGCGAGGGGCTGCATCTCTCGGCGCGTGAGTGCAGGGAGATACTTGCGGAGCGCATTTCCGAGGAGATTCAACGGGCCGTTGCCCGTGGTCACGTGTCACTTTCAGAAAGCACACAGCCCGATCCACTCGTGGAAACAGCGGCAGGTGAACACATTGTGGACCCGCTCGATGAAGTCGGACCGCAGGCAAGGCAAAGAAAACGGAGGGAAAGATGAGTTCATACCAGTCGCCCGGAGTCTACACCCGGGAAACGGACTTCAGTTTCTACGTGAAGCAGATATCGACGTCTGTCTGCGGGATGATAGGAATCGCGGAAAAAGGCCCCATCAACAAGCCTACGCTCGTGACGAGCTGGGAGCAGTTTGTCCGTAAGTTCGGTTCCTACATCGCTGACGGCTACCTTGCGTATGCGGCGCGGGCGTTCTTCGACAACGGCGGTCAGGTGCTCTATGTCAACCGTATTGCACACTACACAGATCCGGCGGACAAGGCAACGCTCGCGGCAAGGAAGTCGAGCGCGACTCTCGAGGGACGAGACGGTGGGGCGGCGACGCTCACGACAGGCACCCCGGGTACTGACAGGATAGTCTGGACCGCGAAGACTCCCGGCACGGCGGGTAATGCAATCACCATCGCTCTCACGGTATCCGGCAACGACACTCCACTTTCGGTCGAGGTGACCGGGCAAACGATCACGGTTCATCTGGCAACGGACAGCGAGGGCAGCGCCACCAGCACCGCAAGTCAGGTAATCGACGCAGTCACCGGAAGTACGGAGGCGTCGGCTCTGGTTCAGGCCACATCGACGGACTCCGGCGTTGTCGCGCCAGCAGCTTCAGCCCATCTTGCAGGCGGGCAAGATCCGCAGGACACGCTCAAGGTGAACGCGATAGATGAGGGCAAGTGGGGCGATGCACTGTCGGTCCAGATTCAGGACGGTGCGCAAGATCCCGCGAGCGAGTTCGACCTGGCTGTACGGCTCAAGGGCGAGACGGTGGAAGTGTTTAGAAACCTCTCAATGGACGACTCAAAGCCGAATCACGTGGAGATCGCCATCAATGAGGTATCCGAATTCATCACAGTCGACGATCTCTCAATGACAGCGAATGCTGCTCTGTACAGGCCCGCTGCCGGAGCATTCTCGCTTGCTGCGGGAGACGACGGGGTCACCGGTATGACCGATACCGACTACATCGGCGATCCATCACAGCACTCCGGTTTCTGCGCATTCGATGAGATAGACGCGCTTAACATCCTGCTCGTGCCGGGTGTCACGACGGCGCAGGTCATCAGTGCTGGAATCGCTTACGCGGAGAGCCGCAGGGATGTGCTCCTCATCGCAGAGACGCCGATTCATCTTGAACCGCTGGAGGCGGTCGACTTCCGTAAAGGCCAGGGGCTATATACTCATGCGGCGTTCAACTCGTCGTACGCAGCTCTCTACTATCCGTGGCTTGAGATCTCTGACCCGCTCACGGGCAAGAAGAAGCTCGTCCCACCTACCGGCGCTGTCGCTGGCTGCATTGCCCGAAGCGATCAGAAAGCGGAAGTATGGTATGCACCTGCCGGTATAGACCGTGGGCGAGTCTTTAACGTGCTCTCGCTTGCTTACAACACCAGTCGCGGCGAGCGGGATGTGCTCTATTCCGAAGGCATCAACGTGATCGCGTCATTCCCGGATACCGGCATAAACATCTGGGGACAGAAGACGCTCCAGACTCAGCCTTCAGCGACAGATCGCATAAACGTGCGCCGCTTGATGATGTATGTCGAAGAGGCTGTTTCGCAGTCGGCGCGGTTCGTGGTTTTCGAGCCAAACAATCCGCAGACATGGCGGGCGCTGATGCGACTCATTACCCCATTTCTATCGAATATCAAGAGCAAAGGGGGGGTCTACGATTTCCGCGTACAGTGCGATGAGGAGACCAATACCGCACAGATGATAGACCAGAACCAGATGGTCTGCCGGGTGTTCGTGAAGCCCACAAAGACCGCTGAGTTCGTGGAACTCAACTTCGTACTCACCGCGACCGGCGCGGACTTCAGCGAGATATTCTAGGGAGGGACCGTTATGGAAGTGATGATGCCCCAAAGCCTGTATCAGAACTGGCAGTTTGCCATCGAGATAAACGGGTTCGATGTGGCTCTCTTTAAGAAAGGCCAGGAGCCGAAGACCGAGTTCGAGGAGGTTGCGTTTGCCCCGGCCGGGTCGATGTTCGACCAGAAGGTAGCCGGACGGATGAAGTTCGAGGATATCACTCTCGAAAAGGGTGTCTTAGCCGACGGTTCCGACGAGTCCGCACGCGACTGGATTCGAATTCAGGCTGATGTGAACTACGGTGTCGGCGCGCTGCCGGAGGAGTATATGCGCGACATCGACATAGTGCGCTACGACCGCTCCGGCAATGAGACCCGCCGCTGGACGCTTGTCGGGGCCTGGGTCAAGACCCTGGAATACGATGAACTCGAAGGCGGAAGCTCCGACAACACTATCGAGAAGCTGACGATTTGTTACCAGTACTGGCTTTAGGAGGCGCGCATGTATACATTCGAACTGCCCAGTGGGCTCGAGATAGAGCTTAGGGAAATGACCGGTACGGAGGAAGAGTTGCTTACAAACCAGAGACTTATCCGCTCAGGTGACGCTGTGAACCGTGTATTCGCGAACTGCATCCTGCGGATCGGTGAGAAAGACGAGGTCGGTACGACTGACGTTCTTGACATGCTCTCCGGCGACAGGCTATTCACCCTGGTGCGGCTGCGACAGGTGTCACTCGGCGACGAGGTCGAACTCGATCCGGTCTGCCCGAACACAGCTTGCCGGGCAAAGAACCGTATCGTCGTGAACTTGAGCGATCTGCCGGTCACGTCGTACGCTGAGGAACGCGACTTCATGTTCACTCTTCCAGCATCGGGTTCTAAAGTCAGGTTTGTCCACCTTGATGGTCACAAGGAGAAGCGTCTTGCGCAGATGCAGGAGCCGAACATCTCCTCCGCTATGATGATCCGAATCCTTGAAATAGATGGCGCTGCTCCTTCGAAGAAAACGCTCACCGAGATGTCTATGCGGGACCGGACCGCACTACGCTCCGAGATGCTGCGGGTGGACGCGGGAATAGATACCAACATCGAGTGCGAGTGTGAGTCTTGCGGCACGCGCATTCGCACGAAGCTCGAGGCCGAACCCTCTTTTTTATTTCCCGGAGTTCGGTTATAAGAGACGCATTCTTTCTTGCCTACGGTGGACTGCACTGGGATTATGCGGAGGTCGCGAGGCTTCCGCTCAGGATCAGGCAGCAGTTCGTCGAGGCTCTGGAGAATCAGCTTGATTATGAGAAACATGAACTGGAGAAACAACGGCGATGATGAGTGATCTGGGCCTCGGCATAATAGTCTCGCTCAAAGACGCCTTCACTCAGAACGCGATGCGTATCCAGTCATCTATGGATACGCTCGATTCGTCAGTCGAAGCCGCGGGCGTGAACATGACCCGCAACCTCGGCCTCATCGAAAAAGGCACCATGATGGTTGGCGCGGGACTTGCCCTCCTTGCCGTACCCACTGTGCTGGTGGGATCGACCGCCGCAACTCAGAAAGCCCTCGGGGAGCTTGCCTCCGTTGGAATCAGAGACTTTCGAGCAATGGAAGACGCAGCCGAATCGTTCACCAACACGTGGTCCGGCACATGCAAAGCCGATTTTATCACGGCGGCTTATGATGTAAAGTCCGCGCTCGATGGGCTTTCGGACCAGGCCGTCGGCACGTTCGCCGCGATGGCCGCACTTACGGCTAAGGCGACAAAAGCGACAGTCGAAGAGATGGTCGAGACCTTCACAACGGCCTACGGCATTTTCAAACCCATCATGGCCGACGTGTCCGACATAGACTGGGCGAGAATGTTCTCTGGGGCGCTTGCCCAGACTGTTCGCGTTTTCAAAACATCGGGACCGGCGATGGCCAAATCTATAACTAACATCGGCGCGATAGCGGCAGCTTCCAATGTGCCTCTGCAGGAACAGATGGCGATCCTCGGTCAACTTCAGACAACGATGCCCGGAAGCGAAGCAGGTACGCTCTATAAGGCATTTATGCTCAAGGTTGCGGAAGCCGGGCAAGAACTGGGACTCTCATTTGTCGGTCCCACAGGCAGGCTCAAGGACATAGTCTCTATCCTCAAAGAACTGAAGCAGGGGTTTCCAGACCTGTCCAACGCCATGGTGCAGGTGAAACTGAAGAAGGCGTTCGGCAGTGACGAAGCCGTGCGGTTCCTGCTACAGATGTCCATGGGGCTAGACCAGCTTGAGGGTAACATCAAAAGCATCGAGGAGGCGATGATAAGCGGCACAGCGGTCACCGAAGAAATGGCTCTGGCGATGAATGCCGACATAGGCTCGCAGTTCGCTCTCGTGAAGCAGCAGGTCACCAATCTCGCCGAGATACTCGGCAGGACGCTGCTGCCCGTTGTGATCCCCGCCTTTCAAGCGGTTTCCCGTTTTATTATCCGCCTGCAGGGCATTGCGAAGTCGGCCCCTGGAGTTACCAAGGCTATACTAACGCTGTGTGTCGCACTTGGAGCGGTGCTCGTTGTAGCGGGCAGCATCACGGCTGCACTCGGGACAGTCGGCATTATGCTTCCGGCAGTCAAAGCGGGTATGGCCGCATTCGGCCCGATGCTTGCCGGGATAGGATCGGCAGTGTCTGCCTCTTTCTGGCCGGTCGTGGCGGTTATTGCCGCCGTGGTCGTTGCCGTCATTACGCTGAAGCGTACCTGGGAGACCAACTTCGCCGGTATACGCAATGTTGTGATGGGAGCGTGGAACAAGGTCTCGCTTGCATTCGAGGGCATACGCGCCCTGATCGGATCGCTCTCGGACGGCAGCGGCCGGATGTCCGCCGAGCTTGCGAAGAAGCTCGAAGCCACGGGGCTGATGAAGTTCGTCACCACTGTGTTCCAGGTCTACTATCGAGTGCGGCAGTTTCTCACAGGGCTGTGGCAGGCGTTCTCTTCAGTGTTTGGGAAGATCCGGGCGGTCCTCGAACCTGCTGTGCGTGCGCTGATGGGTGCGTTCGGCGAACTCGGCAAAGCTCTAGGATCGGTCTTCGCGGCTTTCGGGCTGGCGACAACAGCCGTGGACGCATCATCGTTCAAGAGCTTCGGCAAAACTCTCGGCACGGTCCTCGGAATAATCGCCCAGGTAGCAGCGTATGCCATCAAGTTCATCGTCTATCCCCTCTCGTGGGTGATCCGCATTGTGGCGGTGGTCGTGCGGGCTGTGGCTTGGTTTGGTCGGGTGATTGTCGGGGCGTTTGTCGCGGCAGCGCCCTATGTCTACAAGTTCTTACTGCCACTTCGGATGCTGGTGCAGGGTCTTCTCATGGTCGGCCGTGTCGCGTATGCTGTCTGGCGGATGATAACCGGCGATATATCCGTCGTGGACGGACTGAAAGCCATCGGTAGCGCGGTCTTCAACTTCCTTGCTACACCATTTCTCTGGGTAAGGGATGTAGCGTCGGCAACATGGAACTGGCTCGCAAATGTGTTCTCCAGCGCGGGAAATTTCTTTAGATCCGCTGCGAACTCTCTTCTGGCTGCACTCGAGAATCTTCCCGTTGTGAGCACGATAACCCGCGTCTTCAGCACGATCCGTTCGCTAATCTTCGGGAAGATCGACTTTACCGAGGCCGCAAAGCGCATTCTCGTTGCCCTCGCCCAAGGCATCTGGTCTGCCGCAGAATACCCATTCGAGATGCTAAGGCGTGCGCTTGGGTGGCTTCTAAAACTGCTGCCGTTTTCGGACGCGCTGGAGGGTCCGCTCTCGACTCTCACTGCTTCCGGCGCGGCAATTCCGCGGACGCTTGCCCAGGGAATACAGTCTCTTATCTCGCTTCCCGCTCAAGTCTTAAGTGCAGCGTTCAGGAATATGCTGAGTGCGACAAGGTGGGTCTGGAATGAAATGCGCGCTCTTGGAGCAGGTCTGGTTTCCACTGTCTCCGGCACGTTCTCGCAGATAGGCAGCTTCGCCGTATCTGTCTGGTCGAGTGTTCGTGGATCGGCGGCATCTGCGTGGTCGAGTATTGCATCGATGGCATCGAAGGCCGCGGGCGGGCTGCGAGCACCGTTCAGCGTCCTTGCAAGCAGAGCATCCTCTGCCTGGTCGGTTGTTCGAGGAGCGGTGTCGAACGCATTTTCTTCGATTCTTTCAGGCGCAAAGAGTCTCGTGGCAAGCGCGTTCGCAAGTGGTAGATCGATGATGACAACGATAGCATCCGGTATACGCTCGGCAATGTCAGCGCCTTATGAGGCTGCGAGATCGGCGCTTTCCAGGCTGAGGCGGCTTTTGCCGTTCTCGGACGCCAAGGAGGGACCGCTTTCGACTCTGAGCAGGAGTGGAGCGGCGATGCTGGAGGCGTTCAGTTCAGGGATCAGCAATGCGTCGAAACTTCCTGCGCGAGCACTCGAACAGGCTTTCAGCTTTGCCAGGCGGATGGGCCGGTCGGCGTTCGTCCCAACTGCTCTTGCAGGCACTCTGGCTCTGACTCCCAGTATCGCGGCTACGCTGCCGGATACCGCTTCCACAGTCGCCGAGCAGAGAGTCATCGATGCAGCTTCCCACGCATCTGAACGCTCTCGGCTGCTGGCAATCACGCGTGGCGCGTTGGGATCGGAAGCGCAAGCGGGCGTATCGCCATTTGCCGCGGAGGACGCGCGCCCAATGCTTGAGGCGATCATTGCCAGGCTGGACGGGATCGCGGAACGACCGATTGAAGTCTCGGTCACGACAACCCTCGACGGCCGTAAGATTGCCCAAGCTGTCTACAAGGATATGCGGGAGCGCAAGGTCAGAAGCTATGAGTCGGCCTGATGCGCAGAAAGCCTATATATGCAGCAGATATGTGGGTGATATCGAGCACAATGTTAGAGTCGCATTGGCGCTTTGCCGGATGGCTGTCGAGTCAGGTCTCGCGCCGTTCGCCCCGCACCTGCTCTACACGCAGTTCCTGGATGACAGCGACACAGCGCAGCGCGAGACAGGCTTATCGCTGGGTCTGCGCTTTATGGAGGTCTGTGACGTTGTATGGGTCTATCTCGGCGAAGGCGTCTCGGATGGAATGCGCCGGGAGATAGAGCATGCGCGGCATATCGGCAAGCCGATAGTCCTGCTCCGGGAGGTCCGACCTTGCGTGCTGATGTAAAGAAGACGACCGGTTGCATCGTGGATGTCGTGACCCATGAGCGGCTTGAGTTCCAATATAACCCGGACGAGATATCCGATGAGAAGAGCACCGATTTCGCGGCGATAAAGGTGCCGGGGATGAGCCACCCGCGCTATCAGTATGTGGCGGGCGAGGCACGGCGGATCACGTTCAAGGTCTCGTTCTTCAAGGGTCCGGTGAAGGAGAAAGTCGTTTGGCTGCAGTCGCTCCAGTATCCGGAGCACGCGAAAACGATGCTCAAGAACGCGCCGCATAAGGTGCTCTTCTTCCTGGGCGATCTGTATCCAGGCACGATGTGTGTGGTGCGACAGGTACGAAGCCGCTACTTTCACATGTTCGACAGAGACAGCCTACTCCCGCAGCATGCGGAGGTGGAGTTGACGCTTGAGGAGATAGTGCAGAAGTCCGTGAGCTACAGCGAGGTGCGCAGGTGATAGGGGCGGATTCGAGATATGCAACGTGCGTGCTGTATGTCGACGGTGACCAGGAGTTCATTGGCACAAGGCAGCGCATAGACACAACGCCCCAGCCAGACGATGTCTTTCATGCCGTAGTCAAGGGCGACCGGATCGATCTGATTGCATATCGTTACCTCGGCCGGGCAGAACTGTGGTGGATTGTATGCGACTATAACGACATCTTCTTTCCGCTCGACCTGGAGCTTGGCAGGATGCTCAGGCTGCCGTCAGAGGAGCAGGTTGAAATGAGGATACTTGGTTAGTCGATGCGGATAGACGACTATCAGCCCACATTCGTGATAGAGATCGAGGGCAAGCGGCTCTCCAGGGACATCACACACGAGATAACCTCGTTCACATTCGAGGATAACGAGGAGGAGATGGACGTGATGGAGGTCTCCATCACGGATCGGTATCTCCAATTCGTGGACGATCCGCTGTTCCAGGAGGGAAACGAGATTGTCGCCCGGTTCGGTTATGCTGACGACCTGTCGGCAAGGAAGGTCGCGGTTATCAAGGAGATAGACTACGACTTCCCCGAAACCGGCGAGCCGACGATCAAGATCAAGGCTTTCGACAAAGGGCACAAGCTTGCGGGCAAGCAGATCCAGCGAGTCTGGCAGAAGCCCGCTCCCGGCGTTCTCTACTCGGAGATCGCGGAGCAGGTCACAAGCGAACACGGACTGAGTCCGGTTGTAACAAAAACGGTCGGCAGGCACCTGCGCGTAGCACAGAGCAATGTCTCCGATGCTCAGTTTCTCAAAGCGCTGGCAGCTAAGAGCCGTGACAAGGATGGCAAAGGGGTGACTGGTTATGTGTTCTATGTGCAGGATGATGAGCTTCACTTCCATCCGAGGCATCTTGAAAAGAGGCCCGCCCTGGTCCTGGAATACTTCACCGACCACGAGGGTGTGCTGCGGTCATTCACACCGTCCACGCAGTCCCAGGGTGCGAAAGGGGCTGGGACTGAAACGAAAGCAGTCGGCGTCGATCCACGCAGGAAGAAGTATGTCGAACACAAGGCAAACAATATGACTACGCCCGACCGGACGTCGCTCGGAAAGAAGACGTATCTCGTTGACGGCAATACTGGCGAAGGCAAGTATCGCAAACAGGAGTCGGGCAAAATAACGCAGAGCTTCGACTGCTCGGAGAGTTTCCACGAAGAACCCCGTCAGGAGCCTGCGCAAGACAGGGCTGAGAGTCAGTTTAAGAGCGCCGAAATGAGGCAGGTTGAGGCAACCGCTGTGACCATCGGCATCCCGACTCTTCACGCGAAGCAAAACATCGAGGTTCGGGGAGTCGGCAGGAAGTTTTCAGGCACTTACTACTGCACTTCCGTGCGGCACATCTTCCAGGATGGCTATTCCTGTGAACTCAAGCTCAAGCGCAACGCTCTAGGTAAGGGTGCGGGGAGCAAAGCTGCCGAGGTCAAAGGCAAGAAGAACGAACACGAAGCTCCACGACAGCCAAAGAAGAGGACTGCACTTAAGGTGGGACACACTGCACAGGCCAGACGCTCCAAATCGGCAAAGTCCGTTAAGCCGAAGCCAAAAATGGTCCGGATCGATGCGAACACCGGACGAATACTCAGCAGGTAACAGGAGGCAATCACATGCAGATCGATCAGATATTCAGCTTCATAGTAGAAAACAGGGAGGTTCTCACGACCTTTGTTATCGCGCTTATCGCCGTCATCAAGCTGACAGCCTGGGGAAAGGCTCAGGCAGCCGCACTCGACGCAGTCGTCGGGATCATCGAGCGTATGGGCGTCCGCGAGGTGAAGGCTGCAATCGCAAGGACAGAGACCGCTCTTCCTGCAGCTGCCAAGGATGCTCTCAAGGACTCCGTTGCCAAAGCCGACCCGAAGAAATCTCCTTTAAGCACTGCCTGGAGAGTAGTGCGTGAAGTGTCCCGAGGACTGTAAACAGGAGCGGGCTATGCTTGAGTTTCAAGACCAGCAGCATGAAGAACGATACAAGGACCACTGGTACGGCAAGTATCGTGCTTTCGTGCGTGACAATAACGATCCGGAGCGGCTGGGCAGATGTCGTCTGGAAGTGCCTGCAGTGCTTGGAGTCGGCAAAGAGAACTGGTCGGACTGGGCATGGCCCTGCTTCCCCTACGGCGGCAACGAGGATGTTGGCATGTTCTTCGTTCCCGAAGAGGGCGCAAGCGTGTGGGCGGAGTTCGAAGGCGGCGACCCTCAGTATCCTATCTGGACTGGTGTCTGGCTTGCGATGAGCAATCCAGGCGAGCAGCCGGAGGAGTCAAAGAGACTCTGTTCCTCGACGACATGCCGGGATTGCGAAGATAAGACGGAGCATCAGTCCGATCCGACGGACAACTCCGAGCATCGCAAGTACCACACTCACCCGCCATTCTACTGCCCGCGCAGGAAGGTGCTCATCAAGACTGAGACCGGGCACACGATTGTATTCGACGACAAAGATGAAGAGGAGTTCCTGAAGATCATAGACAGGGCCGGGCAGATTCTGCACATGCACTGCCCGGTGAAAGCGGAGGTCCAGAGTGAAAATACTCGGCGGCGTGGGACGCACGATTTTGAAACAGACCAGGCAGACGGCGAAGCGGGTTCTGGTTCGACAGGCCAGAAAATCGATATCTCGCGTGATATCAAAGGCAGCAAAGCGTTTGTTCGGCTGACAGATGCCTGCCGGCAGTTCCTCTGCCTTGAAGCGTGGCAGGACAAGGAGAAGATTCACATCCAGTCATCGGACGCAACGCGTTCCCGCTGGCAGAAGATACTTATCGACACAACCAACGGGCATGAAACAATCCACCTTTGGGGTTTGGGCGGCACGCAGGAGATTCAGATCTGCTCAACCGCCGGAAAAGAACAGGTCCGCTTGACTGACAAGGCCGGGCAAACATTAGTCCTTAGCTCGGCTGGAGGCAAGGAGCGAATCCAGGTGACGGATAAGGCAGGCAGCAAGCTCACGATGGACGGGGCAATGGGACATGTCATTGTCCGCTCCAGCGGAAAGGTGCTCATCAATCCATGATTAGGAGACATTTCTATGCCCGAGAACGAATGCCGGGGACCGGCAAAATGCGGCTGGGTGGAGAGTGAGAGACTTCTTGCGAAGACATTCGATGCCTGGCGCGCGGAGTTTCGTTCGATACTTGAGGAGCACCGGCGGGACATCCAGGGTCGGCTTGAGCGGATCTAGCGGGAGATAGAGAAGAAGTCGGACAAAGAGAACGTGGACATCATAGTTCGCGGAATCAACGACGAACTCGCGCGGCATGCTGAAGAGATAAAGAGCCTGCACACTGGTCTTGAGTGCAAGGTCGGTGTCGAGACTATGTGGAAAGTCGTCGGGCTTGTAGTCGCCCTTGGCGGGATCATCAGCGGCATCATAAGCACCGTTATAAACTACTTTGCGAGGAAATGAATTATGGCACGACCGCAGGCAAGACTCGGCGACACGTCCAGCCACGGAGGGACGATCATAACCGGCTCGCTTACAACTATGGTCAACGGCAGGCCCGCAGCCCGGATGGGCGATATGCATGCCTGCCCTATTCCCTATCACGGTGTCACGCCTATCGTTACCGGCAGCCTGAAGACGACTACTGATGGAAGACCTAACGCCAGGATCGGCGATGTCACCGGCTGCGGCGCGACCATTGTCGGCGGCAGTCTGGATACGACAGCGGATTGAGTAGTGACTATGAGTGAGACTCAGTATTGGGACGTCTTTCCCAAGTCCATAAAGGTTTCCAAGGTCGCCTATCCGGTCAGCGTTTCTCTCACACTGCGGGGCACTCCGAGAGGAACGGTGATCTTTGAAAGCGCCAACACGGGCGTTGCCACGGTGAGCGCTGAAGGTGTTGTCTCGCTTGGCACGACTCTCGGCGGCAGCGAGATCACTGTCTATGACTCGGATGATAGAGACAGCGTCCGATTTGTGCGGGTGGAGGTAGTGGAATATGGCAAGTCAGACATTCAGGTCTCCTGACGCAGCATTTGGATACTGGGATCTTCGACCGCACGAGATAGTCGAACCTTACGATGCCACGCCTAAGACTGTTCCGGTTGCCATAACGGGCGATCCGGGTGGTGAGGTGGTGTTCTCATCTACCCATCCTGGTGTGGTACGTGTCGAAGATGGCAGTCTGCATTATGGAATCAATCCCGGCGCGGCGATCATCATTGCCGAGGTCGTGGTGGACGATGCGGTCGTGTCGCGCCGGTATATGCAGGTAGATGTCTGCAAGACCGCGCAGACATTTCCCACGCTGGTCCCTCAGTGGCAGGCAAGTGGATACGTAGAACAGACACCGGAAGGCGCGTGGCACTTCCGCTATTTCGACGAGTGGTTCGATGACCAGGGCGGCAATATTCGGGTTACGGGTGAGCTGTCGGCGGTAGTCGATCTCGACCACAACTACACCCTTGTCTTCGAGGTGTGGGGACAGATAGAGAATTTCCTGAGCCACAGCAACGATACGCTCGAGGTGTTGGTCAACGATGAAGTGCAATACAGGCTCAACCCGGATTGGGACAACTACGGAGATCCCTCGCTTCCTTATACGATAGGCCGGGAAGTCATGAGGGTCCCTTTGTCATCATACACCGGCGAGCATGTGACAATCCGGTTCGTCTGGGACACGCAGGATGAGCTCCTTCAGTGTTTCGACGGATGGTTCGTGGACAAGCTGCGGCTTGAGCCGGAAGGAGACAGGTAATGGCGGGTGTCGGAGACGGAGATGGCGAGCTTACTCTTCCCATCATAGAACAGACGAGCTCGTCTGAGCATCACTACGAGCTTATGGCTCTCATCCAGTCCTTTGGAGGCATCGCGGAAGACGTGCATGTTATCAGGACGATCATGGAGCAGAGCTTCGCGATAACGGACACACTGCGCCAGGAAGTGCAGCAGGTGCTCGATGCGCATGCTCAGAGCGCCCAGGAGTATATCAGGCAGGTGGAGGAACCGGTGCCGGTCGACTACCATCCGTTCACATCGATGCCTGCGGGAACCACCGTGCGCGACCTGCCGGACGGCGGGCGGCTCTTCAGCCTCACTGACGGCGCGTTCCTGCGGGTGTTCCCGGACGGCTCAATGAGCGCCATAGGTGAAGATGGAACGCCGGAGGCTATCGCGCCTGCGTCCGGAGGCAAGGTAACACTGCCCGATGGTCGGGAACTGGCGCTTGTAAGCGAGGCGATCAAGGTGACACACGAGGCGGCAGGAATCGAGGGCCTGCCGGACGGTGTGGATCCGATCCTGGGTTCGCAGGGCAGATACACGGTCGTGCTGCCGGATGGAATACGGATCGATGTGTATCAGAGTGACAAGGCAATCGCGGTTGCAAACACAAGCGGCACGATTGATGTCATTGGCATCTCGCGCGTCTACGGAATCGGCGAAGAGGTACAGTCCCGCAGTATATCCGGCGGCGCGAAGAACTTCAAGGCTTCCGAGAGCGGGCATGCCGGGATGATCGAGGCAAACGGCACGATACACATGTCGCTTTCAGGCGGCCTTGATCTGGTAATCCGCTTCCCGGAAGACAGCAGCGGCGACGGCGGTGATGGTCAGAGTCCGGTGTGCTTCAATTGCGAGGAGCTTGACTGATGAGCGTTGATTTTCTTGGTAAGGGGCTGAGGTTCCCTTTCGCATTTCAGAAGCGTTCGGGCGGTGCGCAGGTCTCGACAATCACATCGACAGACCATGCTCACATTCATGAGAGCATCCTGCAGATCCTCGGCACGCGGCCGGGGGAACGGTTCATGAACCCTGAGTTCGGATCACACATGCGCGACCTGGTCTTCGAGCCGAACGGCTCGGTCCTGAGAGGATTGCTGCGTCACTACATCATTGATGATGTTGAGCGATGGGAGAAGCGGGTCTATGTGACTGACGTGTCGTTCGACGAGTCGCCGGAGGCAGTCGACGGCAATACATTATATATACGCATCTCTTACCGGGTGATAGACACGCAGGTGGAGGGCAACCTCGTGTGGCCGTTCTGTCGGGAGGAAATGACCGGGTCGTCCGATACCGGTACAAGGAGGGTGGCTGTTGGGTAGAGCGAGCATTTCATATACAAACAAGGACTACGAATCGCTCAGGCAGGAACTACTCGCTCGCGTGCCGCAGCTCACCGACCGATGGACCGACTTCAACGAATCCGACCTTGGCGTTGTGCTGCTGGAACTCTTCTGCGGCGTTGGTGACATGCTCGCATACTACCTGGACACGCAGGCTGCCGAGGCATTCCTGCCTACAGCGAGACAGAGGCAGAATGTCATCAACCTCTGTAAGCTCATAAACTACAAGCTCGATACTCCTGTTGCAGCCACGACAACCTTGCGGTTCAGTCTGCCGTCCGCGATGTCTGAGGATGTCACCATACCTGCTAAGACTGTCTGCATAGCAAGACTCGACGACGGAGTCGTGGAGTTCGAGACAATTGAGACCACCGTGCTTCCGCGAGGTCAGCTTTCCATAGATGTCGGAGCACGACAGGGAAACCGTAAGAGTGAGGAATTCGCCGACACAGGAGACCGCAGCCAGAGGTTTTCGCTTTCCTCGACAAGCGTTGCTCAGGGCAGTGTTCAGGTCAATGTGGGAGACAGCAGTTGGGAAGAAGTACAGTTTTTCATCGACAGCGCGTCGGACTCGAAGCATTTTCAGGTCGAAACCGATGGGATCGATGTCACGTGGATCATCTTTGGTGACGGTATTCACGGCGCAATTCCATCTGAAGGTGAGATGGTAACGGTCGAGTATCTTGAGACTCTCGGTTCGAAAGGCAACATCGGCAGGAACCTCGTCACGGAGACCGTGACGCCCGTCTACCATAACGGCGCGCTGGTGCAGCTATCCGTCACCAACCTCATTGCCTCCACAGGAGGCTCCGACCGCGAGACACTTGAACACGCGAAGCTGCAGGCTCCGGCAGAACTGCGATCACTCTGGAAGGCCGTCACAAAAGATGACTACAAGGCTCTTGCCGAGGGGTTTCCGGGTGTGGCGAAGGCTCAAGTACTGGACGCCAACAATTGCGCCAACATTCGGTACTACCAGGTGAACATGGCCGTTGCACCTGATGGCGGCGGGCTGCCGTCTCCCACACTGAAACGCGAGCTTGCCGAGTTCATAGAGTCGCGCAAGGTGATCACCATCGAGGTAAACCTCTTCGATCCCTGCTACCGTCCGGTCTCCATCGACGCAGAAGTCTACGTTTACCCGACCGAGGATGCCGACTCTGTCCGCAGACGCATCGAGGCGGCGCTTCAGACATTCTTCTCATTTGACAGGCTGGCATTCGGTCAGCACGTATATTCCTCCGACATTGTCTCGCTTCTCGACGGAATCCAGGGTGTGAGCCATGTGACGATGTTCTCGCCGCAGGCGGATGTCGAGATAAAGCCGGGCCAGATCGCCACACTGGGTGATATACACTTAGGTATGAAGGTGGTGGCACTATGAGCGGCTATTTTAAGGATAAACTGCTCGATCTTTTACCGCCTGTCTACCGTGAACACGATATCGACGGTGATCTTGAGGCTTTCCTCGCTGTTCCTGCCGCGACTCTTGATGAGATAAAGAGTCTCATCGACCATCTACCGGACATCTGGAATGTGGACGCGTGCGATCCTCGGTTCCTGCCGCTCCTGGCTGCGATGGTCGGCTATAGCTTCGACCAGAGGCGAGATCCGGACACGCAGCGCCGGGAGATTCGAGAGATCGTTGAGCATTACCGGCGCAAAGGAAGTATTCCGGCCATCCACCGTTCTCTGCTCAATACCGGTTGGGAAGGCAGGATCGATGAGACATTTCGTTCGGCGCTCCGGCTCAACAAAAGGTCTGTTTCCAACTACGCAAAGCTGCCCGGCCGCATCCACAGCCTCGGCGTATATCGCATCGAGCGTCGAAACCTTATTCCCGGCGTAAGGCGCGCACTTGTAGAGCATCATCCGGCAGGGATGAAGACTTACTTCTGGCAATGGCTTCTTTCTCAAGAATCGATGGAAGATGACTTCATTGCGGCTCTGCGAAGGACTGTCGACCTGCATTCAACGGGCCGCATTAACGATGTGTTCGTCGTCGGCCGGAGACTCCTGAACTCCGACTACAGGCTTACGAAGAGACAGGCGACCTGGGCGTTCTGGCATGTCACATGTCAGAGCACGCTCTCGCAGGGCTTTGAACATGCCGGCGTTATCATCAACCGCTGGCATGGGCGCACCTCCGGTCACAAGCTGAACGGCTTCATCCTCAATGCGAAGCAGTTATTGAATGTCGAGCTTTCTGAAAGGCGTCTCGCTTTTACATGCGAGGTCCAGGCGACGGAACCGGGCGCAAAGCCCATTGTCTTCCGGCTCGTTCGTGAGCACTTGAACAACTCGAAGCTTGCGCACTCGACGCGTTCATGCAGGTTCATATTCCGGCAGAAAGACCTTATAGAGTCAACATCGGCTGGTTTTTCAGCAGCGGCAAACCTTTACACGGTCACCCAGTGGCCGAAAGCATAGGAGAGGAATATGGCAATACATCTTTTTAAAGACGCTGAGCTTACTCAGCAGGTGTCCGAAGGGACGATGACCAGCCCCGACTCGGATACTTATAACGGCACGGACGGCGAATCAAAGGACCGTGAACTGTTCCTTGCCAACGAGCAGACGACTCTAGCGTCTGCCATAAACGACACCACGACCACGCTACAGATTGTCGATGCCCGGTTTACGGACGGCGAGGCTATCGTTATCGGCAGTGAGCAGATGCTTGTCGTCAGCGGCGGGGGCACGACACAGCTTACCTTCGAGCGGGGATATGCGGGTACTACCTCGGGCAACCATTCGTCCGGCACGAAGGTCTACTCAGCATACAACTATACCGGTCTTCTCATTCAGCCCATCGACAATGCCGGGCCGAGCGAGGCGACATGGGTGAAGCTTGCCGCAAACCAGGCAGGGCTGGACTCAGCGGTCGCAGGCGAGTCCCTCAATCTCGGAGACAAAGCCCACAATGCGACACTCTCCTTCTGGCGGCGCGTGACCGTACCAGCGGGCACTCCGGTGCAGAACAAGACCGATATCAAACTGCGAGTCACTGGTACCGAATCTCCGGTGATTTAGAGCCTACCGAGGAAAAAATGGCATATCACAGCACAAGCGGAATGGCAAACAATACAGCGGACTTCTTCTCCAGATTCAGAAGCTTCATTATAAGCACAGTCGGATGGAGTGCCCTCGCCGAAGACCTTGGGACGGTGAACCCGTACCTTTATATAAGCTCGTCAGGCGAGAACGGCAGGGAGACGGTCTACCTGCTCTTCGATAAGTTCACTGCGAACGCGGACAGGATATGCGTGCGGCAGGCGCTATGGTGGAACCCCGGCGCATCAAGTGCAGTCCAGCCTGCCGGATCCACATACTATAACTTTGTCGCTACCAAAGACTCGACTACATTTCCTTACTGGATATACGCCGATCTGGACCACATTGTCTTCGTCACCAGGATCGGGACGACCTACAACGCACATTACTTCGGGACGCTCAAACGCTACTGGTCTTCGAACATGGCGTTGACGCAGGCGGATGTGAGTGCGGGATCGAATATCGTCGTGCCGGTGGACAATGCCTCTTACTTCAAGGCCGGGCTGTACTACCAGATTATAAACCGCGACAAGTTCGAGCGAATGCAGGTCACCGCTGTTGACACCGCGTCGAGTCCGCAGACAATCACCGCTGCAACACTTGCGAGCGGATATGCAATCGGAGCAAGGGTCGGGGAAGATGTGGCTCCGGTGATGATTCCCCGCGATGGCCAGCTCGCTCAGATGCACACAGCTTCCCGCTTTAATGGCTGGAGCACATCGGTTATAGATATCACAACAAGCGGCTCCTCAGGCGGGGCATACCAGTATGCCGTAAATGACTGTCGCTACAACCTTATCGGCATCTTTCCTTTGTGGGCTTCCTGTATGAATTCAGGCTTTACCGAGGTGCGCGGGCAGCTTATCGAGGTCTACGAGATATCGACAAGTTGGGGTGTCTCCGAAGATGTGATAGATGCTGGAGGCGGCGTCACATACAAGTTCTTCTACATAGGATCGAAAGGGATCGCTATCAGGGAGTAGGCATGGCAACGAGAGGAGGCAAGCAAAATCTGGTAGAGAGCAAAGCCTGCGCATCTGTTCCAAAGATGAAGATAGTCCGCATCGGCGGCCAGGCAAAGACCATAAAAGGAAAGATGACCAGGCGTGGCGACTCGTAACGGTAAGGCGAATCCTATTGAATCCAAACGAGGCTTATCTTATAAGAGACAGGTACTATATCGCAATGCCGGTCTTGCATCGATCTGGGACTGGGAAGACGCGGATGCCGAGCCGGAGCCGACCGGGTCGGCTATTGCGCTCATCACCGACTGCAGGTTCACAGTGAGCGCGTCGGCATCCACCGAAAGCGATACAACGCTTACGGTAAATGGACTGCTGATCACACGCTGCGATTCGAGCAGCGTGATCACGAGGCTTGCCGGTATACTGTGTGACTGGGAACTGCTCATCACTGAGCTGCCCGGCTTCGAGGTGATCTGCGATCAGCATGCCATTATTTTGAACGCGAGCGAAATATGCTCGGACGAACAAATCATCACAGTCGGGACACGCGTTAGCTCATTTGATATCGCTACTGAAGTCACCAGACGGTTGAACTCGGACTTTGACATATCGGCTCTGGTGTCGGCGAAGATGCAAGCTGCAGGCGATCTCCTGGTGCTGGTGATAGACCCGGAGTTGTTTTCTGCCGATACACGGTTTTCTGTGAGTCGAGCAGTCTTGGCCGGGGTGGATCTGCAGATAGCAATATCTGGACGGGTCGCACCTGTCGCTGATGCAGGGATCGTTGTGTTCGGCCCAATACAGCGGCTGATAGACCTCTGCCTTATCGCTGGTGGAAGCATGGGTCTTAGCACTGATGCATCGGCAGTAATCACGAACGTTAGATTTACTGAGGGAGGCATCAGACTGGCGATTGCGGGCAAGATGGTCATTTCGGCTGATACCGCAGTCCGGATACTGAGCCGGATGACACCAGATGCCGATATGGTGCAGACGATATACGCCCTGCTTATCAGGGAGTGTCACACAATTCAGGTTTGAAAGGAAAAAGATGGCATATCACAGCGCTTCAGGCACTGCTAATAATACAGCCGACCTGCTGGTCAGGCTCAAGGATTTTCTGGTGACGACTTGTGGCTGGACGCTGCACGATGACGGCTCTGCTCTGAGTGATCCTTATTACGTGTTGAAATCCGTTGGCGAGTCGGGGATGGAGGACATCTACATCCAGTTTATAAACGACTCGAGTTCCGATTGCATCTCAGTTAAGGGTTATCTCTACTGGAATGCAGCGACGCATACCGGCGTGAAGGTCGTCTTCTCTTCTGGAGCGACCGTGATCTCCACCAGAGATTCCGCCCAGTTTCTCTACTGGCTGTACGGCGACCTCGACCATGTGTGCGTGGTGACCAAGATCACGGCCACCTATTACCTCCAATACAGCGGGATCATCAAGCGCTATTGGTCGGGAGCAGTAGCCATCACGCAGGCAGCAGTGAACGCGGGAAGCAATGTCGGTATTCAAGTGAGCGATGCCTCACTGTTCAACACAGGCAGCTACTACATCATCAAAGACGATGCCAATATAGAGCGTGTACAGGTCATATCAAGAGACACGGGATCTACTCCCAACACAGTTACCGTCGCGACACTGGCGGCCGCCTATGCGAGCGGGGCAAAGGTAGGCGAAGATCCGCAGCCGGTCATCATCGGGCGGAACAACATGCCCGGCAACTTCTACGCCTTGAACAAGTGGAACGGTTACTCCAGCGCGACCGGACAGGCAGGGAACTGCGGAACTATTAGTGCTACGTTTGCCGGTTATGCCGACCCGGATGTGCGCTGTGGGCTGACGATCATGCTCCCCTGGCT
>LSQX01082349.1_pt1 | contig 72690 bp, 64 predicted proteins | sample 654561 | NCBI WGS metagenome assembly LSQX01 (sample SAMN04489861, study PRJNA283612) | anaerobic digester metagenome | isolation source: 4 biogas reactors fed with cattle manure at either 37C or 55C with and... | place: Denmark: Kongens Lyngby | collected 2014
TTCTCATTTCTTTACAGCCCCTTTTCTTTCCTTTAGTAAGGTAATTAACAATTTTGTTAATTAATTACTATTGTGTTATAATTTAAGTAGGAAATTTTTTAATTAAAGTGAGGTAAAATGATGCGGAAAAAAACATTAATAATTATAGTTACTTTAATGCTGATGATTTCTTCTTTAGCTACACGAATTTATGCTGATGAAGGCGGTATTTTGGGAGAAACCTTAGTTTACACCTATGTTTATTTAGATGATCTTCCAAAACAATATGTTAAAAACAGCGAAATCGAACACTATGACTATGGTGGACAAAGTGTTTTAGATTTTAGACATTATTTTGAAGTGTACGATAATGCTGAAATCATTTTAGACATGCATAACCGAGATGGAGAAATCGACCGAGGTGGTTATGTTTGGGATTTTGGTGGTTTTGATATAACCGAAGAAGGTTTTTACACAATAACTTTATCTTATGCAGGTGTAACTGGCGATAAATCAAACTCTATTGAATTAGAAGTAATCGCTGAAGATACAGAAGCGCCTGAGATTTTTATGCAAGATGCTAATTTCAACAAAATTAGACTCGATAAGGATGATGAATTTAATCGCGAGTTTGATAGGTTTCTTCATTCCATTAGAGTCTACGATAAAGTTGATGGCTTAATTAAAATTACAAAAGAACACTTTCCAGAAGAAGAAATAGCAAGACTAAAAGCAGCAGATTTAAGGGAAAAAGTTACAATTACTCTAAACATTAGTGATAAAAACAATAACGAAAGTTCTAAAACGATTACTCTTACAATTGTTGATTTAAAAGCGCCTAATATTCACAATGTTAAAACTGTTGTTACAAAAAAAGGTAAAAGAATAAATTATACTGCGCATTTAGATTTTTCTGATAACTATTCAGAAAAAGCAGATATTTACGTTAAATATGAAATCTACAAAACGCTTGTTCAGATGAATCTTTGGGAAGCTGGAGACAGAAGAGCAGAACAGAGTAAAGGTAATGAACTTGGCAACTATTTAAGGCTCGCCGCAAGCGGCCTTGAAAGCTTTATCGATTTTTTAGATGCTAATTATTCAGAAAGTTATTTAGTTGGAGATTATTACCGAGTTTTTGGTTTAGATGATCAAACAAATTATGTCTACATTAAAGAAAAAGTTGAAACACCAACTGATGATGGCTCTGTTTTCAAAAATGTTTGGGAGATTACAACTGATAGAAAGGATTTAAAGGGAATTAGTATAGAAAGCTATACAGTAATCGCTAAAGATAAAAACAATCTTTTACAAGAAATTATCGACGATCATGAAACAGGCTTTCAAAAGTTTGATTATTTCAAAATCAATGATTTAGTTGCTGATTCGCGTTATTTCATATACATTAAAGAAAAAGAAGACGACTTAAGAGATCAACAAGACAATATCAACTTTAGTAAGATTGGAGTTCAATATGTTTATGTCGAAGCGCAAGATCAATTTGGTAATATATCGAGTGTTAGATATCGGGTTGTAATCGAAGATGGAATTACTCTTTTACAAAGTGTTTTAATTATCAACGGCATTGTTTTAGTAGTTGCTGCAGCGGGAGTTGCTGTCTTCATGGTAACAAGAAAACGTAAGTAAGGGGTGCTTGAAAAAATGAGAAAAGTCTTTTCAATTATCGGAATGGTTTTAGCACTAATTGTTTTAAGTGCATGTAATGGTAAAACAACAAAAAGCAAACTACCTGACTTAGATGACAAAACAAAAACTCAAATAGAGTTAACTTTTTCAAGTTTTGAAGAAGATGTTAATTTAGTATTTGAATATCAATACTCAAATGATGTAAATGAAAATCTTTTTATTAAATATAAAGAACCATTAAAAACTGGTGATGAGTTTTCAAACAATGATACAATTACAATCATTTTATCAGCAACGAAGTATCGTTTGCCAAACTTAAGAGGGAAAAACCAAACCGAAATCGAAACTTTATTCAGTTCGATAAAAACTGATTATTATGGATTAGAATTTAGTTACGATTTTGAGTATATTGAATCAACTTTAGCTGCAGGGATGTTTATTGAATATCAAGCACCTTTTGAAGTTGGTGATGTTGTTGCTGATGGGGCTCAAATTACGTTAATAATTTCCCAAGAGAAGTTTAGATTGCCTGAGTTAACAGGAAAAACTAAAACTGAAATTGAAAGTGTATTTACAAATATATTGAGCGCTTATCCTTCTTTAGAAATTGATTTGAGCTATGAATATGTTTATGATGATAAATTAGAAAAAGATAGTTTTGTCGCCTATAAGTCGCATGAAGTTGGCGATAGAATTACGCGGAAAACTGAAGTAGTTATTTACTTATCAACCTATGTTTTATTGCCTGAGTTAGAAAATAAAACAAAAACAGATATTCAAAATATCTTTAGCGAATTATTAAGAGCTAAATTAAATCATGGCGTTACAATTGAATTTTTATATTATTACGATTTAGCAGGCAGTGAAGATCTTTTTGTTGCTTATTTGGCTGATTTAAATGAACAAGAAAGACTCCGTAAAAATCAAGTAGTTCAAATTGCTTTAACTGGAGGTTATGTCACTTATCCAGATTTAACGGGCAAGACTAAAAATGAGATTGAAGGAGTGTTTGCTAATCTCTTTGCAAAATATGGTGATGATAGTTACACTATTGAATTCAAAGGATATTATGATAAAACTAAGGCTGAAGATACTTTTATTGAATATGATAGCGAACATCAAGTAGGAGAAAAAATAGACAATAACGAGATTATTACAATCACTTTATCTTTTGTTGAATTAACATTACCCAATTTAAAAAATCTCAAAGTGTTTCAAATTGAAGAACTATTTGAAGCGATGGCTGTACCACTTGATAGAATCATTTTTATGCCATCATACAGTGAATATGTAGAAGCTGGTGAGTTTATTAAATATGATAATTATAAAACAGGTGATAAAGTTGATTTTACAAGAGAAAGAGTAGTTATCTTTTATGATGCTAGACCAACTCTACCAAACTTAGAAGAATTAAATAAAAAACAAATAGAGGAAGCTTTAGGAGAACTTCATATCACTGCAGAATTTGAATACTTAGTCGATAACAACCAGGAATATGATCTTTTTGCCGGTTACAAAAATAATGAGGTTGGTGACCCTATTACAACCAACATGTTAATAACGATTTACTTATATAAAAATGATGACGTTAATGTTGGTACTGAAATAGTTAATGAAAAAGAACTGTTTATTTCAAAGTACATTGATGGGGTAGGAGGCAGTCAGGGAATAGAATTATACAATGCGACAGATAGCGATATTACTTTGGATGACTATTACCTGGCGATTTTAGGTGCTGGAAGTTATGTGCCAACGAGAGTTATTCCACTTGCCGGAATTATCGAGAGTGAAAAAACGTTTGTGATAGTAAACGATAACTCAACTAGAGAATTACTTGCAAAATCTGATTTTCAAACATCTTTAATGTCTTTTGGTGGCAATGCTAATATCCAACTAAGAAAAACAAGCAACAACACCTATATTGACGCAATTTATGAAGTTGGCAATATCAGTGTTTTAATGGACAATGAGATTTTTGTTAGAAGAAGCGAAATAACTCATGGTAGAAGAGACTATAATTACTTTGAGTGGATGGGTTTCGTTCCTGACTTTTATGATTTAATTGGAGTTCATCCTTATTCGGGCTATAGCGATCCAGTTTTTGAATTAATAGAAGATAAAACATTCCAAGAATATGGCATGACTAAGGTGAAATATTTACGAGCAGCTGATGGCGATACTATTTATCTCGAATCCCTAGATCCTCGAGATGAAACATCTTATGATGGCGATAATCGAATTAGATTTTTGCTCATCGATACACCAGAAACAAATAAACCAGGTCAACCGGGCGAACCATATGCCAATGTGGCAACCGATTTTACTGTTTCGATGCTTAAAGCTAAAGATGGTAAAGATGTTGAGATTTATCTCCAAGCGAGTAGAGAAGCGGGTCTAATTGATACATACGGCAGACACTTAGGGCTTATTTGGGCTAATGTAGGCACAGAAGAAGAACCTGATTGGAAACTATTGAACTATGAATTATTAAAGGCTGGCTTGGGGCAAATTATGATTGCTAAAACAGGTAAATACTATGATCATCCAATTTTTGGTAACAGATATTTATATCAATGGGCTGCAGACGCTGATCGCTATGCTCAAGAAAATAAATTAGGCCTTTATAGCGGTGTCCATAAACCATAATGAAAGTATTACTGAGAATAAATTATGCAATCTTAGCAGTAGTATTTCTTTATATCGCTTTTACGCAAGCGTTTATAATGAGGCGCAATAAGTTTTACGAAATAAAAGGCAATGAAGTTTTAAATAGTGATAGCGTAGACAAATACATGTTTTTTTATGAGGCTAAAGGGATTCATCAAAATCAGCCTCTTTTTGCGTTCTCAAATGATAAAATAAAGATCTCTTTTTATGAAATCAGCACCATTGATTATCAAGCCAAAGATAACGTTATAACTTACTTATATCCAATCATCACTGAAACAGATGAAACATTCGGCCTCAAAAAAGAAACATATGTCCTTAATTTTAAGAGGAATATGCCGGGAGAAAAAAGTGTTTATCCTTTTGAAATTGTCCGCTATTTAAACCTAGACTTTTTTGATGTTGATACAGGATTTGATGAAGGCTTGCCAATGATAACTGGTGATGAAGAAGTTGATTTAATAACTAAAAGAATAGTTGGCCTGGAAATCTTTCGCGAAAACAAAGAGATTGAAAAAGATAATGGCGATCATTTTATTTATCTTAATGTTTCCTTTAATTTTAATGATGGAAGTTTTCCAATAAGAAATGAATTAATCAATCTTTTTAACCAAAAACGATTAGCAAATGAAGAGTTAAAAATAACAGAAGAAGACAAACATTTTTTAGAAACAAATAAACAAATAATCTTTCAAAAATTCCATGACGCTTCAGAGTTTAACTATATTTTATTGTGGTGGCTTGGAGGTTACGCGGTTTTGTTTGTTGTGGCGACTTATCTTGTGTTTTTCTTTAGACCAAAAAGAAAATATTTAGGAAGAAAGAAACCCTCAGAGGGACTTAAAAAAAGTATAGAAGCGAAAAAAAAGACTGATTCTAAAACTAAAAATACTCTGGATTAACGCTAAAACAAGAGATAAATAAAAAAGGCTGCAAATTTTGCAACCTTTTTTTTCATAAAAATTATTAACGAGGATTTTTAATATTTGCTTGTGCAGCAGCGAGTTTCGCAATTGGAACTCTAAACGGTGAACAAGAAACATAATCTAAACCAATGTTGTGACAGAAAGTAACGCTTCTTGGATCGCCTCCGTGCTCTCCACAAATACCTAAATCAACATCGGGGTTAGCTTCTCTACCTAAAGAGACAGCCATCTCCATTAATTTACCGATTCCTTTTTCATCGATATGAGCAAAAGGATCAAATTCGAAAATTCTTCTCTCATAATAATCGTCTAAGAATTTTTGAGCATCATCTCTACTAAAACCGAAGCCCATTTGTGTTAAGTCGTTCGTTCCAAAGCTAAAGAATTCAGCTTCTTTGGCAATTTCATCAGCCAAAAGGGTTGCTCTTGGAATTTCAATCATTGTTCCCACAGAATAAGCAATATTTAAACCAGAGTTTTTAATTAACTCATCGGCAGTTTTAACAACGAAATCTTTAACATAAGTTAATTCTCTAACTTCTCCGACAAGGGGAATCATTATTTCAGGATGAACTTTAATTCCTCTTTTTGCAACTTCAATCGCAGCTTCAATAACAGCTTTTGTCTGCATAACTGCAATCTCAGGATAAGTTACTGATAATCTTACACCTCGATGCCCCAACATTGGGTTAATTTCATGAAGCGAATCAACAGTTTCTTTTAGTTCTTGATAAGGGATATTTAAATCTTTTGCGAGAGCTTTAATGTCATTGTCATTATGAGGTAAGAACTCATGTAAGGGTGGGTCTAAGTAACGAATAGTTACTGGGAGTCCGTCCATGACTTCATAGAGCTCAATAAAGTCTTGACGTTGAATCGGTAAAATTTTTGCCAAAGAAACTTCGCGTTCTTGAGCTGATTTTGCAACAATCATTTCCCGAACAGCTTTAATACGATCCGCTTCAAAGAACATATGTTCTGTGCGGCAGAGTCCGATTCCTGTCGCGCCAAAATCTCGAGCAACTTTAGCGTCTCTTGGGTTATCAGCGTTTGTTCTAATTTCTAATGCTTTATATTCATCAGCCCAAGCCATTAGGGTTGCAAAGTCTCCACTTACAACGGCTTCGACTGTCGCAATTTTCTCACCATAAACTAGTCCAGTTGAACCATCTAATGAAATATAATCACCTTCATTAAACTTATGACCATTAATAGTGAAGAATCCTTTTTCTTCATTGATAACTAAATTATCTGCACCGGCAACACAGCAAGTACCCATTCCTCGAGCAACTACCGCCGCATGACTAGTCATTCCGCCGCGAGCAGTTAAAATACCAGAAGCGACAACCATTCCTTCAATATCTTCAGGAGAAGTTTCAACTCTAACTAAAACAACCGGTTCAGCATTGTTTTTAGCCATTTCTTGAGCGTGTTCTGCCGTGAAAGCGACACGACCATAAGCCGCACCAGGAGAAGCTGCTAAACCCTTTCCAATAGGCTCAGCTTTTTTTAACGCAGCTTCATCAAAGGTAGGGTGAAGAAGTTGATCTAATTGATGGGGGTCAACCATCATCAAAGCTTCTTTTTTAGTTAATAGACCTTCATTAACAAAATCAATTGCGATTTTTAAGGCTGCTTGAGCAGTTCTTTTACCGCTTCTTGTTTGTAAAATATAAAGTTTATCTCTTTCAATTGTAAACTCTAAATCTTGCATATCTTTGTAGTGATGTTCAAGATTGTTGGCAATTTCTTCAAATTGTTCATAAATCGCTTTATTTTCTTTTTTTAATTCAGAAATTGGTTTTGGTGTTCGAACACCCGCAACAACATCTTCGCCTTGAGCGTTAAAGAGATATTCACCAAATAATTCTTTTTCACCTGTCGCTGGGTTTCTTGAAAACGCAACTCCAGTTCCACAATCATCGCCCATATTACCAAAAACCATTGTTTGGACATTTACTGCGGTACCCCACTCATAAGGAATTCCATGTAAACGACGATAAGTGTTTGCTCTAGGATTGTCCCAAGATCTAAATACAGCCGCAACCGACTTAAGTAGTTGATCTTTTGGATCTTGAGGGAAAATATCGCCTTTTAATTCTTTGTAACGAGTTAAAAACGCGTTTGAGATATATTCCATATCTTCAGCAGTTAAATCAGCATCATCGGTTATCCCTTTTTCTGCCTTTCTGGCATCAAAAATCGCATCAAAATTTGATTTGTCAATTCCCATCACAACATCTGCAAACATCATAATAAATCTCCGATATGAATCATAAGCAAATCTTGGATTATTAGTAAGTTTTGCAAGACCAACAACAGTTTCATCATTTAGACCTAAATTTAAAATAGTATCCATCATTCCAGGCATTGACGCTCTGGCACCTGAGCGCACAGAAACTAAAAACGGATCGTTGACATCGCCAAATTTTTTTCCAGCACGTTCTTCAATAACATTAAGTGCCTCTAAAATCTCTGAATTAATTTCAGGAGCGATTTTTTTACCATCCGCATAAAATCTTGTGCAAGCTTCTGTAGTGACTGTAAAACCTTCAGGAACAGGAAGACCCAACTTAATCATCTCAGAAAGATTTGCACCTTTACCGCCAAGCAAATTGCGCATTGTTGCATCGCCTTCGGTAAATAAATAAACATATTTTTTGTTCATTTTCTTGTCCTTTCTATAAGTCTTAAAATATTTCCATAAACATTATATCACAAGCCAATAATTTTACAACAAAACTAACTAATGGTAGCGCATACATTTTCAAAAAGCTTATGATGTAATCATAAAAAAAGACAAATTCCTCCTTTTTCACCACAAAACAACCGCAATATCTTAATCTTTTAAAATGTTTTTTTACGACTAAAAGTGGTTTTGTGTTATACTAATATAATGCGACAGATGAGGAGTGGTTAAATGTTTAGATTAATTGATGAAAAGATAAGAAGTTATGAAACAATTATCATTCATCGCCATAAAAATCCAGATATGGATGCGATTGGAAGTCAAGTTGGTTTGTTTTACTTAATTAAAGATAATTTTCCTGAAAAAACAGTTTATCTTGTTGGCGATACAAACAAATTTGATCGCGAAAATATGATGACTGAAATTGCTGATCAAGTTTATAATGAGAGTTTAGTTTTTATTGTTGATGTGGCTGTAAAAGAGTTAGTTAGTGACCAAAGATATAATTTAGCAAAAGAAATTATTATTATTGATCATCATGAAAATTTAAGTAATATCGATCGAGCAACAACATTTATTGATACAAGATACTCTTCGGCAACAGAATACTTAACAACAATCTTCAAAAGTCTTGATTATTCTTTTTCACCTCAAGCAGCGAGTTATTTGTTTGCAGGACTGATAACAGACACAGGGAGATTTATGTGGATGAAAAACCCTAAAAATGTATTTTTAACTGCGGCCTTTTTAATTGAAAACGGGGCTGAAACAAAAGAGTTTTATGATTGGCTTTACACTGAACCTCTAGAAGTTAAAAAAATGAAAAATTATTTTCAAGCTAAATATGTTTATGAAGATAATATTGCCTATCTAAAAAACGATGCTACTGTATTTGAAAAATTTGATGTTGATTTTTTTACAGTTTCAAGGGGAATGGTCAATTTAGCAAGTGGAATTGAGGAGATTAAAATCTGGCTTAATTTTACCTATAATAAAGCCAACAATACAGTTGTTGGTGAATTTAGAAGTAGAGATATTAATATAGTAGATGTCGCAAAAGAATTTGGTGGTGGTGGCCACGCTAATGCTTGTGGAGCCACCTTAAAAGATTTTAAGGAAGCAGACTTAGTCATTAAACGTTATAAAGAATTATTAAAGGAGAAAGAGTATGCACGCTAAAACGATTGTTTTAAGAAAAATTAAAGAATATCAAACAATAATTATTCATGGACATACAAGACCAGATGGGGATTGTTATGGTTCTCAGTTTGGCCTAAAAGATATTATTTCAAATTCTTTTCCCGAGAAAAATGTTTATGTCGTTGGTGAAAAAAGTGATTATGTTGATTTTATTGGTCAAATTGATGTTGTTAAAAATGAAGTATATCAAGATGCACTCAGCATTGTTGTTGATACTGCAACTGAGAGTAGAATAAGTGATCGCAGATATAGATTGGCAAAAGAAGTGATTAAAATTGATCACCATATTCCTTCAGAAGACTCTTTTTATGCGGATTATTATTGGGTTGATGTTGATAAACCTAGTTGTAGTCAAATGATTGCAGAGTTTTATAACACCTATAAAAAACAACTTAAACTAACCTATCAGGGTGCTTTAGCGATGTATACAGGAATGGTAACTGATACAGGTGGCTTTAGATATCGTGGGGTTAACCGTAAAACCCATGAAATAGCGGGGATGTTATTAGAATTTGGTGTTGAAGTTGAGCATGTGGATTATCTGCTTTCTATTGTTAGTATGGAACAAATAAAATTAAAAGGTTATATTTTAAGTCATTTTGAAACAACAAAAAATGGATTTATCTATTTTGTTTTAACAAAAGAGATTATCAAACAATTCAATCTTAAACTAGAAGCAGCTGCGGCAAGCGTAAGTTATTTGGCAGGAATTGAAGGTTATCCTGTTTGGGCTCTTTTTGTTGAATCAGATGATGAGATTAGAATTAGATTGAGAAGCAATGGTCCAGAAATAGAATCAATTGCCAGAAAATATGGCGGCGGCGGTCATGATCAAGCCGCTGGAGCAAGAGTAGAAAACTTTGCAGAAATTAAAAATTTTGTCCAAGATGTTGATGACCACATTAAAAAATATCGTGACCAAAACGAAGTTAAAAAATAAGATAATCAACTGAAACATAAAAAAAAACAAACTCTTTTTTAGATTATTAAGCCACCTTTTGATGTGGCTTTTTGCTTTACCAGTAAATTAAAAAGTAGTTAGTAATTTGTGAACGTTTTCTTCAGAAAAATCTATCTCGATAGAATGTTGATATGATATAATGATAGGTGGATAGAGAAATAAAAAATAAGAAAAAGGAGATTTGTATAATGAAGGAATTAGTGTTAGAAATTATTGAAAAATTGGAAATAATTAGAAAACACCGCGTCGAAGAACGCGGCTTGCTCACTAAACTATTAGAAGATGAAGTTATTCTTGCGATAAATAATCTTACAAATGTACTTGCTGAAAACTATTTATAAAGCGAGGATGCTTTGGATTATTTCATCTTTTTCAATTTCTTTAGAATAAATTAAATAGATACCTCTTTCTAAAAGAAAGTTTTCAACTTTTAATTCTTTTAAAACACTTTGGTCGATTAGATGTTGACAAATTGCTCTTGAAATTAGACTTATTCCATGGCCTTCAATAACTAAGCGTTTAATTAAAGATGTACTTTCAATTTCTAAAATTATATCGAAATTTTGAACGCTTTCAAAATGATTTAAAAGAAAATTTTCAAAGACTATTCTAGTATTAGCTTTTTTATCTCGTAAGATTAATTTTTCTTTTTTTAACATCTCGAGAGAAATTTTTTCACCCGAATTAGCAAAAGGATGATTGCTTGGAGCAATAAAAATTAATTCATCTTTAACCAAAAGTTTTGAGGCAAATTCTTTACTGGTTGGTGTTCCATCAATTACCGCGAAATCAAGTTCATTTAAACGAAGCTTCTGATAAATCTGCTCAACATTGTTGGTGTGAACAGTATAACTAGTCCCTGGAAATTTCGTTTTAAAAACCTCTAATATAACAGGAATAAAATGATTACTAGCTGTCAAAGTAACTCCGATGTCTAACTTTTGTTGGCGTCTTAGATCCTTTGCGAGCTTTTTTTTTAGTCCTTCGTTAATGGCTAATAAACGTCTAGCTTCTTCAATTAAAATTTTACCATCACTTGTGATAAGTAGGTCCTTTCCCACTCTTTTAAAAATCTTAACTTGATAAAACTCTTCTAAAGCTTTAATGTGTTGAGTAACTGCTGGCTGTGAAATATTGCAGATCTCAGCAGTTCTTGTATATTTCTTTTCTCGTGCCAAAACTAATAATGTTCTAAACCGATTATTAATCATATTTTTTCCTCCTATAAATATTGGTAAACCTATTATAACATATTCTTATGAAACTATACAAATAAATAAATTTACATTATATGCTAATAGTGGTATAATAAAAAATACAATGTGGGAGGAAGAACGATGAAGATTATTTTATTAACTGAATCCGTTTTTGATATCTTAAACAATGATGCGGCAACAATCTTGATTAGTCTTTCCATTATGTTGTTTGGCGGCTTCTTATTAACTAGAGTAACAAAGCGATTTAAACTTCCGAATGTAACTGCTTATATTTTTACAGGAATTTTAATTGGTCCATTATTTGCTCACTTTGTCGGTAAGTCGTTAATTAGTGATGACATAATAAAGGGAATGGGTTTTTTAACTGATATCGCGCTCGCTTTTATCGCTTTCAACGTGGGAAGATTTTTTAAGCTTGATGTTTTAAAAGAAAGTGGTCCCAAAATAATTGTCATTACACTTTTTGAATCCATCATGGCAGCGTTAGTTGTTTTTTTAACAATGTTTTTTCTCTTTAATATCCATTTCGAACTCTCTTTATTGCTTGCAGCGATTGCTTCAGCTACTGCACCGGCATCAACAATGATGACAATTAGACAAACAAAAGCCAAAGGTGATTTTGTTAATACAATTTTACAAGTAGTAGCGTTAGACGATGCAATCTCGCTAATTTTATTTAGTATTAGTATCGCAATTATTACAGCTGTTGATTCAGGCGGAGGTTTTAGTGCTTGGATAATTTTCAAACCCCTATTAATCAATATCGGAATACTTGTTTTAGGTGCCTTGCTAGGTTATCTTCTACATAAACTAATTATCGAATCGAGGACTCCAGATAACCGCTTAATCATCGTGATCTCATTATTGTTGGCTCTCAGCGGTTTTGCGGCAATCTTTGATGTTTCGCCACTTTTAGGTTGTATGGCAATGGGTGCAGTTTATTTAAATATTAGTAAGGATAGTTCTCTCTTCAGGCAGATAGACAATTTTTCACCTGCAATCTTAACCTTGTTTTTTGTGTTATCAGGAATGAGACTAAAGTTGGATATGTTAATCAGTATTGGATTGGTCGGGGTAGTTTACTTCGTTGTTAGAATTATTGGTAAATATGGCGGAGCAACTTTAGGAAGCATTGTTACAAACTCAACAAGTAATAATAAAAAATATTTAGGTCTAGCACTTGTTCCGCAAGCAGGAGTATCGCTTGGTCTTGCAGCTTTAGGTGCCAGAATTCTTGAGAGCTATGGCTTGTATAATGATGCTGCAGTACTATCTACGATTATAATTGCCTCAGGAGTCTTGTATGAAATATTTGGACCACCGAGTGCTAAGTTATCGCTCTATTTATCAAAATCATATTCGGTGGAAAAAAAGCCAAATACTCCTCAGACGGTTGAATAAAAAGACGTTTCTTAAGGGAACGTTTTTTTTAAGATTATTTTTAAAAACAGTTAGTTAAAAGGCAATTAAAAAAAGAGAAAATATGCTATAATAAACATACAGGAGATAGATTATGGTTTTAGATACAATTGGTGCAATTTCAACTCCATATGGGACTGCTGGAATTTCAATGATTCGGATTACCGGAGAAGAAGCAATCACAAAAGTTAATCGTATTTTTCAAGGACCAAACCTTACTAAAGTAAAAAGTCATACACTTCATTATGGCTTTATTTTGGACAAAGATAAGAAACCAATTGATGAAGTAATGGTTTCAATTTTACGAGGGCCAAAAAGTTTTACTACTGAAAATATGGTAGAAATTTCAACACATGGAGGAATCCTTGTCACTCAAAAAGTTTTAAAACGAATTTTAGAAGTTGGAATTAGACTTGCAAGACCGGGCGAGTTTACAGAAAGAGCTTTTGTTCATGGAAGAATTGATCTTGCAGAAAGCGAAGCGGTGATGGATTTAATTAGCGCCCGAAGTGACAAAGCAATGAAACTTGCTCTTAACGCTTTAAAAGGTGAGACAACAAAACTGATTAACGACTTAAGGGAACAACTACTAAATATTTTAGCAGTTATTGAAGTAAATATTGACTATCCAGAGTATGATGATGTTGAAGAACTAACAAATCAAACAATTAAACCGCTAATTAAAGAATATGTTGAAAAAGTTGAAGAAATATTGGCTGAATCCAATAAAGGTAGACTTATTAGAGAAGGGGTTAATACGGCGATTGTCGGCAAACCTAATGTTGGCAAATCAAGTCTTTTAAATGCGCTTTTAGATGAAGAGCGAGCAATCGTAACTGACATCGCTGGCACGACTAGAGATACTATTGAGGTTGCAGTTAACGTTGGAGGAATCATTCTTAACTTGATTGATACTGCAGGCATTAGAGAAACAAAAGACATTATTGAAAAAATTGGTGTTCAAAGAAGTAAACAAACAATTGAAAATGCAGAGTTGGTAATACTTGTCTTGGATGCGAGTGAAACATTAAGTCAAGAGGATGAGAACTTATTAGAACTTACCGAAAACAAACAACGGATAATTGTTGGTAATAAAAAAGATTTAGGTCCGAAACTTAAAATAGAAAATATGGTTTTATTAAGCGCCCTTAAAAAAGAGGGGATTAAAACTTTAGAAAAAGCAATTATCGAGGAGCTGAATCTTGCAGATATCGGTGATGATTTTAATTACTTAAGCAATATTAGACATATTAACAAATTAGAAGAAACAAAAGATATTTTAACAAAATCACTAGAAGCTATTGACTTCGGTTACCCTATTGATGTAGTTGAAATAGATCTTAAACAAGCCTGGCAAAAGCTTGGCGAAATCATCGGTGATTATCATCCTGAAGATTTAATTGATGAACTTTTTTCAAAGTTTTGTTTAGGAAAATAAAAAAAACTGAAATTATATGATATAATTTAACAACGAAGCAAGGAGGAGAAAAATGGGATATCAAGCATTGTATAGAACGTATAGGCCAAGAAAGTTTGAAGATGTAGTTGGTCAAGATGTTATTGTAAAAACGCTAAGAAATGCTTTGATTACTAATAAAATAGGTCATGCCTATATTTTTAGTGGTCCTAGGGGAACTGGTAAAACTAGTGTTGCAAAAATATTTGCTAACGCTGTTAACTGCGAACAAGCTCCAGAAAAAGCTCCTTGCGGTGTTTGTCCAGCTTGTCAAGCAATTCAGGAAGAAAGTGTCAGTGACGTTATTGAAATTGATGCGGCGAGCAATAATGGTGTAGATGAGATTAGAGAACTTCGTGATAAAGTAAAATATATGCCAGCGGTTGGAAAATATAAAGTCTATATTATTGATGAAGTCCACATGTTAACAATCCAAGCTTTTAATGCTTTATTGAAGACTTTAGAAGAACCGCCAGCACATGTAATATTTATTTTGGCAACGACAGAAGTTAATAAACTACCACCAACAATTATATCTCGTTGTCAGCGGTTTGACTTTAGAGGAATAACAATTAAAGGAATTGAAAAAAAATTAAATGAAATAGTGACGAAAGAGTCGATTGAAATTGAGAATGAAGCGATTAGAGAAATAGCTCAACAAGCAGATGGAAGTATGCGAGATGCGATCAGTTTACTTGACCAGGTTTATTCATTCTCAAATGGAATAATTACAGTTGGAGATGTTTATGATGTCACAGGAAGTGTCTCCAAAGAAAATTTGATGAACTTATTGACTGCAATTATGGAAAAGGACGTAGCAAGCGCTTTACCACTACTTGATAAAATTATTGAGGATGGAAAAGAAGTAACTAAAATAGTGGCAGATTTAATTTTAATTCTTCGAGATTTATTGATTGAAAAAAACCTTTTATTTGAAACAAATCAAAACTCAAGTCAACTGAAAAGTTTTGTTCAAATGTTTTCTAATGATCGTTTATATTTTTATTTAGAAGTCTTAAATGATACTCAAAACTCAATCAGATGGACTAGTCAAAAAAGAGCTTATTTAGAGTTAGCAATTATTAAAATGATTGACCATCAAGCACTCGATGTTATTGAGTCAAATGAACAGTTAGAAATGTTAATGAATAAACTCAATAAACTAGAACTTGATTTAAATAGACTAAAGAGTCAACCAATTGTAGTTGAAACAAAAAAAACAGAAAATAAAGAAGAAGTTAAAACAGTTACTAAGCCACTAAAACAACCAATAGATTCTAATCGTAAAAAAATTACAGTTGAACAAGTTGAGGCAGTTTTAAATAATGGCAAAAGAAATAAAAAAGCCCGATTACTGAAGCATTGGAGTTTGCTTGAAAATGTAAAGAATCCTAATCAACAAATAATTGCAGGTCTCCTCGCACAAGGTGAACTTGTTGCTTGTGATGATGAAACATTGCTACTTGTTTATTCTGATAAAGCCACTTGTCTCCAAATGTTAAATGAACACTATAAAAAAAATGCTTTAGAATTTCTCAACGCCAAAGAAAAGATTGCAGATGATTATATTTGTCTTGATCAAAAGAGTTGGGACCAACTTTATGATTCATTTAAGGAGCAATGGCAACAAGGAATTAAAAAACCAATATTGCCTAAAATAGACTTAGAAATTTATGAAAGCAAGCTTGAAACTTGGCAACCTGAAGCAGTAAAATTAGCAGTTGATTTCTTTGGTGAAGATATGGTAAAAGTAAAGGAGTGAAAACGATGAATCCGACAATGGTAAAAAAACTACAAAAATTGCAAAAAGAAATGCAAGAAACACAAGAGCGACTACAAATGACAGAATTTGAAGGAAGAGCATCAGGTGTTAGAATTGTGATGCTTGGCTCCCATCAAGTTGTTGAAATAAATATTGATCCAGCGCTTTTGGAAGACAAAGACATGTTACAAGACGCAATTTTATTAGCAATTAATGATGCTGTTGAAACAGTGAGTAAAAAAACAGCAGAAGAAATGAATAGATTTACTATGGGGATGGGGTTAGGATTTTAAATGAAATACCCAAATTCAATTTTAAAACTTATTGATGAGCTGAAACGGTTTCCTGGAATTGGTGAAAAGACAGCTCAAAGATTAGCGCTCTTTGTTGTTAATAAAATGGAGTCAGAACACGTTGAATCATTGAGTGAAGCACTTCTAATGACTAAAAGTGCGATTACATTTTGTCCAATTTGTGGCACATTTATGGAAGAAAGTTGTCCGATTTGCGACAACCCAAACCGAAACCAAAAAACGATTATGGTTGTTGAATCAATCAGCGATTTAATAATTATTGAAAATGGTGAAAACTATCATGGACTTTATCACGTGTTAGGTGGGACAATAGACTTTACAAAAGGAATTGAACCACAAGATTTAAATATTGATTCGCTTTTAAAAAGAGTAGCTAAAGTTGATGAGATTATACTTGCGCTAAACGGTGCTGTTGATGGCCAATTAACAAGTAGTTATATTCAAGAGTTACTTAAAGAAAAAACTGTTAAAGTTACAAAGATTGCTCATGGAATACCTGTTGGTGGTGACCTTTCCTATGCAGATCAACGCACACTTGCTATTGCACTTGAAAATCGAATTACTTTAAAAGAATAGAAGAGGGAAGAAATGGACTTTTTTAACAAAATACTTGATTGGATTAAAGCTTTATTTTCAGATTTCAATAATTGGATGAAAAAGACAATTAACTTTGACAACAAGTTAATAGATTTGTATAACACTATAATTGCACCACTGGATGAGTGGATTAAAATTTTAGGTTTTATTGCGATAGCTATTATTCTTGTTTTTGGCATCATTAGTCTTATTAAAAAAGCCTACAAAATTGTTTTAGTTTTAGTAATAATTGTTGGAGTTATCATTATTCTAACAAGTCTGTAAAAAAAATAATAAGAAACCCTAAAAAGATTAAAAAAACATTTTCTATAAAAGACTTGCAATCTCTAATATTATCGTTTATAATAGCGTAGAGTTTTTTAAGGAGGTTAAAAATAGATGGCACAATATGATCAATCAAAACCAATGGTTGAGATTGCCGAAGAATTTATTCGGCAAAATGGCAAACAAAATATATATACATTAATCGAATCAGTCGCTCAAATTAAAGGATTTTCAGCAGAAGATGAAGAAAAAGTTGCTCTTTTATATGTTGACATGACGTTATCAGGAAACTTTGTCTATTGTGGAAATGATGAATGGGACATTAAGGAAAACAATTTAGAGTTATGGGATAAAGACGGTTCTTATTTCAATAAAGATGAAGATTATGAAGATGATGATGACGACGATGATATCAAGTTAGAGGACTACTTCCTTTTAGAAGATGAAGAAGCTGAACTTGATGATGATGAAGAAGACGAAGAAGATAAAAAAGAAAAAGACGAAGATGAAGAAGAAATAATTATCGATGACGATGTACCAGTTTATAGCACAGACGATGATGATGTTGAAGTTGATTTAGACTTTGATGATGATGATTATCACGATATAATGGATGATTACGAAGACATGTATGAAGATTAAACAAAGAAAGGCTTGATTTAAAATTAAGCCTTTTTTTAACGCTGTGATTGAAATATTTGTTTATTGTGCAAAAAAAAATTTCAACAATACTTTTTTAGATAAATAGGAGAAAGCAAGAAGAAACCTGAAATAGCGATTGCTCATTTATTGTTTCTTTGTTATAATTATTAGGGGATTAGTAGTCTTCAAAAAGCGAGGACTTTTTTCTTTTAAAAGCTGGAGGTAAGAGATGACCACAAAATTTATTTTTGTTACTGGGGGCGTTGTTTCATCACTAGGTAAAGGAATTATGGCATCTAGTGTAGGGCAACTTCTAAAAAAGCAAGGTTTTAAAGTGACAATGCAAAAATTTGATCCTTATATCAATGTCAACCCAGGTTTGTTGAGCCCTTCACAACACGGAGAGGTTTTTGTTACTGATGATGGTTCAGAAACCGATTTGGATTTGGGACATTACGAGCGTTTTTTAGATGAAAACCTTAATCAAGAATCATCTGTAACAACGGGTCAAATCTATGCACGAGTTATTGAAAAAGAGAAAAGCAATGTCTATAAAGGGGCAACAATTCAAGTTATCCCACACATTACCGATGAAATTAAACAAAAACTAATTTCAGTTGCTAAATCAACAAAAGCTGATATTGTAATTACAGAAATTGGCGGAACTGTTGGTGATATTGAATCACTCCCATTTTTAGAAGCGATTAGACAAGCAAGAAAAGATTTTGGTTATAAAAACACGTTATATATTCATACAACATTAGTCCCTTTTTTAAAAGCAGCGAAAGAAATAAAAACAAAACCAACTCAACATTCAGTAAAAGAATTGATGAGTTTAGGAATCGCACCTGATATGCTTGTTCTGAGGAGTGAAATGCCCTTTGATAAAGGGATAAAAGAAAAAATATCATCATTTTGTGATGTTAAAAAGGAAATGATTTTCGAATCTGTCGATGTTGAAATAATTTATCAAATGATTTTGAATTTAAAACAACAAAAGATCGATACTCAAATTTTAAAACATTTCCGTCTTTATCCTAAACAACAACAAGATTTAAGTGAATGGAAAGAACTGATTAACAAAATTGAAAGTTTACAGAAAACAGTTAAAATCGCTGTAATAGGCAGACATATTTCATTTCATGATGCCTATTTATCAGTTAATGAAGCTCTAAAGCATGCAGGTTATCAACAAAATAGAAATGTGGAAATAAAATGGCTTGATTCAACTAAAATTAATGCTGAAAATGTTGGGATAAGACTTAAAGATGTACAAGGTGTTTTAATTCCAGGTGGTTTTGGCCAAAGTGGAATTGAAGGGAAACTACAGTCAATTAAGTTTGCTCGTGAAAACAATATTCCTTTTTTAGGAATCTGTTTAGGGATGCAGCTGGCTTTAGTAGAGTTTGCTAAAAATGTAATCAACATTAAAAAAGCTACCTCAAAAGAATTTCACCCTTATGCAAAAAATCCGATAATAGATTATCTTAAAGATGGAAAAACTGAGAAAAAAACTGGCTTACATAAAATTAAAATAAAGCCGAAGACGTTAGCAATCAAGCTTTATCAAACAACCAATATTAGCGAAAGATTTCGCCACAACTATGAATTTAATTTAGCTTATGAAAAAGAATTTTTAAATAAAGGATTAGTTTTTAGTGGCTATAATCAAAACGGTGGTGTTGAAATTATGGAAAATCCAGAGAATGATTTTTTTGTAGGAGTTCAATATCATCCTGAGTATTTATCAAGACCACTTCGACCTCATCCCCTTTTTATTGGTTTTATTAAAGCAGTAAAGAAATTTCAAAATAGTTGATTTGATATCTTTCAATTAGACCACCTATTTTTAAATTTGGTGGTTTTTTTCTTTCATTAGTCACAATTGATTATAGCGGAAAAAAGAGATGATAATCTTAACAAAAAACAGCTAGAACAAAGAAGAAAATATTTTCTTTCTTATTTTAGGCTTGATAATCTCTTTCTATATTTTATTTAGACAAACTTGTTGACGGTATTAATAAGCTTTAATAATTTACAAAACAAATCACAATATGTTAAAATAAAGCAATCAAAGGATTACAAATTATGAAAAAAAGATTGAAGCCACAAGTCAATATTTTATTAACCTTTAGCACTCTTATTATTGGTGGCGCTCTTTTTTTATTTTTGCCTATCGCTCAGAGATCCAATGTTAAAGTCACCTTTTTAGATGCTCTTTTTACTGCAACATCAGCAGTAACAATTACGGGTTTAACAACAGTTGATTTATTTGCGACATATAGCACTTTTGGTAAAATAATTATTGGTTTATTAATGCAGTTAGGCGGCCTAAGTATTACAACAATCTCAGTGTTTATTTTAACAATTATCGGCTCTAAAATAAGTTATAGTAGAAGAGATTTAGCACGAGAGACTGTAAGTATTGATAAAAAAGAGGGAATTTTAAAAACGATTGCGATGATTGTTAAAATAACATTTATTATTGAGTTTCTTGGAATCGGATACTTTACAGTATTTTTCTTAATTAAAGGATTTAATTTTTTTAGTTCATTAGGTTACGCTACATTTCATACAATTTCAGCCTTTAACAATGCAGGCTTGACTATCTTTAGCGACAACAACAGTCTTTTTCTTTATCGCTCGGATTATGCCTTTAATCTTGCCACAATACTCTTAATTATTTTAGGGGGAATCGGCACCCTTGTAATTTATGATATTTTTAGTAAAAAAAATTATAAAAAATTTAGTTTTCATACTAAGATTGTTCTTAAAATGACTGCTATTTTATATTTATTTGGTGCTTTAAGCTTTTATTTTGGAGAAAAAGAAGCGACAATTTTAAATGCTTTATTTCATTCCGCAACCACTAGAACTGCAGGTTTTTATACTTACAATTATTTAAATGCTAAAAACGCGACATTACTTCTTACGATGCTTTTAATGTTTATCGGAGGTGCGCCAGCCTCAACTGCAGGTGGGATTAAAATAACAACTCTTTATACCGTTTTTAAATCGACAACAAGTAAAATAAAAAGAAAAACGCCAGTTAGTTATAAAAGAGAAATTCCGCTTGAATATGAACAAAAAGCAGCGACAACTATTTTTCTTACTACAGCAATTCTATTAATCGGAATAACGATAATTGCTTTATTTGATCAGCAAAAAGATTTAAGCTATATTACATTTGAAAGTATTAGTGCGATTTCAAATACTGGTTTGTCGCTCAACTTAACTAGTAGTTTAAAAATCGGTTCTAAAATAACATTAATCTTTTTAATGTTGATTGGAAGAGTGGGTGCGATAACATTTATTAGTGCTTTTTTATACAAGCAACAACAATTAGCAAAAATAGAATATATTGAAATTGATTATTTAGTTTAAAACGAGGAGTAAAAAAATGAAAAAAACAATAGGAATTATCGGAATCGGAAGATTTGGTTTGAGTTTAATTGAATCGTTTTCTCACAATAATGTTGATATTATTGCTTTAGATCATAACAAAAACAGAGTTGAAAAAGCGAGTCCTTTGACAAACTATACAATTGTTTGTGATTCAACCGATGAAGAAGCTTTAAGACAAGCCGGAATTGAAGCTTGTGATCATGTTGTAGTTGCCTTTGGTCAAGATGAAGACGCCAATATTGCGACAACTATTGTGACAGTTATCCGCCTTAAAAAGATTGGAATAAAAAAGGTTACAGTTAGAATTGATGATGAGTCATTTGCTGATACAATGAAATTAATTGGTGCTGATGAGGTTGTTTTTCCCTTAAAAATTGCAAGCGAAAAAATAGCGAATATAATTAGTAGCGATAGTGTTATTGATTATTTTAATTTAACTGACGAGTTTGATGCATATGAAATCGCCTTAAAGAAAACTTGTCAATCAATTCCGATTGTTGAACTAAATACACGATCGAAATATTACATCAATATTTTAATTATTCAACGCGACAACAAATACTATTTACCGGATAAAAATTCAGTATTAATGCCCAATGACCATTTAATTATTTTTGGCAGAAAAAAAGATATCACTAAAATTATTAGCTTTTTTGATAGTTTTTGTCTAGAATCAAAAAAAGATAAGGACTAATAAAAAAGAATAATAGTGTTTGTATAAATGTCTTATTAAGAGTATAATAAGTAATGGTATAAATAAGAAGGAGGTAATTATTATGGCATTAGTTTCAGCAAAGGAAATGCTAAATAAAGCAAGAAAAGAAGGATATGCAGTAGCCCAAATAAACATCAATAATTTAGAATGGACCCAATCTGCACTTAAAGCAGCTCAAGAATTAAATTCACCAATTATTTTAGGAGTATCAGAAGGTGCTGCGAGATACATGGGTGGTTACCGGACAGTAGTTTGTATGGTAAAAGAATTAATGAAACACTACAATATTACAATTCCAGTAGCGCTTCATTTAGACCATGGTAGTTATAAAGGCGCATTTGAAGCTCTTGAAGCAGGGTTTAGTTCAATTATGTTTGATGGTTCACATTATCCAATTGAAGAAAATGTTGCTAAAACAAGAGAAGTAGTTGAAAAAGCTCACGCAATGGGGGTCTCAGTAGAGGCTGAAGTCGGCGGAATCGGCGGCGAAGAAGATGGAGTAGTTTCAAGCGGAGAGTTGGCGGATGTAGAAGAATGTAAAATGGTCGCCAGCCTTGGTGTCGATTTATTTGCAGCAGGAATTGGCAATATTCATGGTAAATATCCAGACAACTGGGCAGGTCTCAACTTTGAACTTTTGGCTGAGATAAGTGAAGCAGTCGGAAGGATTCCTTTAGTTTTACACGGGGGCACAGGGATTCCAGAAGAACAAGTTTTAAAATCAATTTCGCTTGGTGTCGCAAAAATCAATGTTAATACCGAATGTCAATTAGCTTTTGCAAGTGCAGTCAGAGAATACATTTTAGCTGGAAAAGATTTAGAAGGAAAAGGCTATGATCCGCGTAGACTCTTAAAGCCTGGGGCAGAAGCAATTATTGAAGTTGTTAAAGAAAAATTAACAATGTTTGGTTCAATCAATAAAGCATAAACAAACAAAAAACAAGGTTTTTGATAAAATTCAAGAACCTTTTTTTGCAAACTTGATTAAAAACGATTAATTTGTATAATAAGAGTTGTTAGAATGAAGGTGAGAAAATGGAAAATGTAGTTTATAATGATTATGCGAGTTGGATTATTGAAAATTCAAACTTGTTTGAAAGTCTAAAACAACAAAACTCAATAATTTATACTCGTTTTAAACATGTTTTTGATGTTGTTTCTCATCTCTATGAGTTACTCTTGGAAAACAAATTATTAGATGATGAACAAAACAATATTTTCGAGGTCGGTTTTTATTACTTATATGAGCAATTTGAAAACGTTAAACTTCTTTTAGAGCACACCTATGAAGGAGATATAGTCGCTTTCAACAAACAATCGGCAACGATTGAATTGCTTTTAAGTACAATTGAATTTGAAAATGACTTTTATAATGTTACTTTACAAAACCCTGAAGAAGATAAAGAAAATGCTTTTGTTGAACTTGAACAAGAAATAATTGAATTTCTTGAAAGAAAAGAAGATGCTCCGCAAGAATTATTTGAAAAATTAGATAAACTTAGCGCGGAACTATATGAAAAACATGATTTAGAATATTATCCAATCAAGGAAATATTTTTAGATATTGCAGAAGAATTAAACCTCTTATAAAAAAAGAAAACGAGCACAAACTCGTTTTTTTTATGGCTGATTGCGATGTTTCATATGAGGAAACAAAATAATGTCCCGAATATTATTAACATCACACAACAGCATTATAAAGCGGTCAATTCCTATTCCAAGCCCACCAGTTGGTGGCATTCCATACTCCAAAGCTTCGATATAATCTAAATCCATTTCATTGGCTTCTAAGTTGCCAAGTTCACGTTCTTTAAGTTGATTTAAAAAACGTTCCCTTTGATCAATTGGATCATTTAACTCGCTAAAAGCATTTGCATATTCCCGACCATCAATGAAAAGCTCAAAACGTTCAGTGAAACGAGGATTATCTTTGGATTTTTTCGCAAGGGGACTGATTTCAATCGGATGCCCATAAACAAAAGTAGGCTGAACAATAGTTTTTTCAACAAACTCATCAAAAAACGCTTCAATAATATGACCGACATCAAAATGTTTATCGATATTTATTTGATGTTTTTCAGCAAGCTTTTTTGCTTCGGTAAAACTTGTAATATTTTTGAAATCAATACCAGTAGCTTCTTTAATTGCGTCTGTCATCGATATTCTTTTAAAGCCTTTTTGAAAACTGATTGTTTTACCGTTATATTTTGCTTCATAACTACCTAAAATATCATAACAAACATAACCCAAGACGTCTTCAACTAAGTCCATCATTCCAGCCATATCGGAGTATGCTTCATAAGCTTCAACCGTTGTAAATTCTGGATTGTGTTGAGGGCTCATCCCTTCATTTCTAAAAAGTCTACCAATTTCATAGACTTTCTCAAGACCGCCGACAATTAATCTTTTTAAGGGGAGCTCAGTGGCAATCCTTAAATAAAAGTCCATGTCAAGAGTATTGTGATGCGTGATAAAAGGTCTAGCAGAAGCGCCGCCTAAAATTGGATGAAGAATCGGTGTTTCAACTTCAATAAACCCTCGGTCATCAAAAAACTTTTGAAAGGAACGAATAATTTTAGGTCTTAATAGCGCAACTTTGCGAGATTTTTCATTAACAATTAAATCGACATATCTTTTGCGTCTTGTCTCTTCAATATCTTGAAGGCCTCCCCATTTATCAGGAAGTGGTTTTAACGCTTTTGTAAGGTGAGTATATTTAATAGCTTTAACAGTTAACTCACCCATTCTTGTTCGAAATACTGGGCCTTCAATACCAATAATATCCCCTAAATCACCTTTTAAAAAGACTTGATAAGCGATTTTGCCAACATCATTTTGGCGAATATAAATTTGAAGTTGAGCGTCGCGGTCTTGAAGGGTTATAAATCCTGCTTTTCCTTGGACACGCTTGCGAATAATTCTACCTGCCACAATAACCGTTTCATTTTTTTCTTCTAATGTTTCATTATCAAAACTACCATAAGTATCAATTACTTCGGTATTGGTGTGAGTGCGATTAAAGCGGCTACCAAAAGGATCAACGCCCAACTCTTTTAATTCTTGAAGCTTTTCTCGTCTGATTTGTTCTTGTTCAGAAAGTCGTGTTTCATCCATCTCTATCGTCTCCTTAAAACCTCTTTTATTATAACAAATTGATTAATAAAAAGCCACAACTTACGGAGTTGTGACCTTTAGCTCTTTGACTAATTGATACATTAAAGTATCTCTTTTTTTATAATCTAACGATAAAACTTTTACAATAACCGTCTTATTTGTAAACTCTATTTTAATTAAATCACCGATATTTATGCGAAAAGAAGGTTTGCGAGGGATATCGTTAACGTAGATTTTATTACCTAACGAAGCTTCTTTAGCGGTAGTACGTCTTTTTATAAGTCGCGATAGTTTTAAGTAACGATCAAGTCTCATCTGTTTTCGGGCTAACTTCAGAGTTTGCCTTTTCAACTTCTTCTGATTTTGTCTTTGTAGTTTCGGCTATAGGATCAGCTTTTTTATGTTTAGAATCGTAACGATCAAGTCCGCCTGTTTCGACAATTTCATCGATATCTTGCTTAGTAAGAGTTTCAACTTTAAGGAGATATTTTGCGATAGTATCAAGCAATTTGCGGTTTTCAAGCAACAATTCTTTAGCTTGTTCATAAGCGTTAGTAATAATATTGCGAACTTCGCGGTCAATTTCTAAAGCGACTTGGTCACTAAAATTTTTCTCTTTAAAGTAATCTCGTCCTAAAAAGACATTGCCACTATTTGATTCATATTGAATTGGACCTAAATCACTCATTCCATATTCCGTAACCATTGCTCGGGCTATTTGAGTCGCTGTTTGGAAATCTTGATAAGCACCTGTTGTAATATCACCAAAAACAATCTCTTCAGCAACTCTTCCACCTAAATAACCAACAATTCTAGCAGTCAAAGAAAGTTTTGACTCTAAGAAAGTTTCTTCTTCAGGCAGCATTAAGTTGTAGCCGCCAGCTCTACCACGAGCGACAATTGTAACTTTTTGAACAATATTGGAGTGTTCTAATTTAATTCCAATAACAGCGTGTCCGGCTTCATGATAAGCAATGATTTGTCGCTCTTTATCGGTAACTTTGCGACTTCTTTTTGCTGGTCCTAACACAACTCGGTCCATCGCTTCATCGATATCATGAAGTTCGATAACAGTTCGATTTCCTCGCGCCGCTAGTAAAGCTGCTTCATTTAAGAGGTTTTCAATATCGGCTCCACTAAAACCAGGAATCCGTTGAGAAACGTCTTCAAAATTGATATCTGGAGCAAGTTTTTTATTTCTAGCGTGCACTTTTAAAATAGCTTCTCTACCGCGCACATCAGGTAAATCAATTGTAATTCTGCGGTCAAATCTACCAGGTCTAAGCAAAGCTGGGTCTAAAATATCAGGTCTATTTGTTGCAGCCATAATAATAATTCCGACATTAGGGTTAAAGCCATCCATTTCAACAAGAAGTTGGTTTAAAGTTTGTTCGCGTTCATCGTGACCGCCACCTAAACCAGCTCCACGCTGTCTACCGACCGCATCAATCTCATCGATAAAAATTATACATGGCGAGTTTTCTTTAGCAACTTTAAAGAGATCCCTAACTCGCGAAGCACCAACTCCAACAAACATTTCAACAAAATCAGAACCACTTATCGAGAAGAAAGGAACATGAGCTTCTCCAGCTACAGCCTTGGCGAGCAGTGTTTTTCCTGTTCCTGGAGCTCCAACTAACATTATTCCTTTTGGAATTCGGGCTCCAATGTCACGATATTTTTTAGGGAATTTTAAAAAGTCAATGACTTCCTCAAGTTCTTGTTTTTCTTCATCACAACCAGCAACATCATCGAAAGTAGTAGTTTTAACTGATGCCAAACGAGCTCTTGATTTAGCGAAATCAAATGCTTGCTTAGTTGCTCCACCACCGGTCATTGTTCGGTATAAGAACACACCTAAGGCGACCAACAATATAATGGGAACAATTATTGATAAAACATCCCAAAAAGTGACGCCTGACTTCTCTTTGTAATCAACGGTAATATCGCTTGAGATTCGTTTTTCAACATCGCTCCAATTAGAAATTGTTAAAACAAAATTGTATTTTAACGAATCGCCTTCATAAATTTTAATGCGATAAGAATTTAAATCAGTATCGATTGGTTGAAAACTAATAGTAGAACCATCTAGTTCACCATCATCGAGTTTTTGGACAAACTCCAAATAAGTTAATTTCAACGGTGGTTTGCCACTATATAAATTTCTTAAAAAGAAAAAAGTGCCAAAAAGAATTAAAGCGAAAATAATATAAATTCCAAAACCTCTTAAAGGTCCTTTTTTCTCAGGTTTTCTTGTCATTATGTGTTACTCCTTGTCTATAACATTATTTTTCAGTATTCCAACATATGGTAAATTGCGATAATATTCTTTGTAGTCCATTCCATAGCCCACGACAAATTCTTTAGGAATTGTTATTCCGATATATTTAGGCTTCAAAGGGATTACTCGAGCTGCGGGTTTATCGAGCAAAGTGACAACTTCGACATTTTTTGCGCCTCGGTGTAATAATAATTTAATCACCGTATCAAGAGTCTTTCCAGTGTCGATAATGTCTTCACAGATTAAAATATTGCGTCCTTTTATCGGCGTATTAATATCCATTCTAATTTTAATATCGCCAGTTGAAGAAACGCCACCTTTATAGCTTTCGACATCCATAAATTCCATTTCAAGCGGGATATTGAGGTGTTTTATAATATCGCCCATAAACGGGACGCACCCCTTTAATAAACCCAGCAAAATAATCGGCTCTTTTGTTTTATAATCTGCGGTTATAGCCTTGCCTAATTTTTTACAAATTTCTTGGATTTCAGATTCTGAAACTAAAATTCTTTCAATATCATCGTGAATTGATTTAGTCATTGTTATTTACTCCTATATCGTAACTTGATTGTATCTTTTAAATTGGGATTATTATTGTAGTATCTGCCTAAAACTGCTAAGATTTGATTGTTATTGTCAGTAATAATAATATCATTATCGCGTGCTTTTTTAGGAACTTTTTTATCGATATAAAAATCTTTTAATTTTTTGTGGCCATAAGGAAAATAAAGTTTATCGCCAGCTTCTCTATTTCGCGCCCAAAGCGGTAACGCTATTTTATTATAGCATAAAATGATTTCATTGTTTTGGTTTTCACCAAAATTATTTTCAAAAACTATCAATCCATTAGTCGGTAAAATATTTAAACCATCTAAATAGAGTTGTTGTCTAAAGGGTACAAAAGGACTTTTTTTCTCAATTAAAGCTTTGTTGTAAACCTTCTTTAGTTGTTTGTTTTGGCCTAAACTAAATGTTGCATTAGGGCCTGCTTTATCTAAAAAAGAAATAATTGAATCAATTTTTTGTGTTGAAATTATTAGTTTGTATTCTTCCAATAAATAACTTATAATATCTCTTTGGAGAGCTAAATCGAGGGTTTTAAACTCTGAAATTAAAAAGCTTTTTTCACCTTTAAAAAAAGTAATGGTTGATTTTCTTAAATATTCAAAAGCTGTAACTAAAGTTTCATTAAATTGAATAATTTTTTTTAAAAAAGCAGGATTTTCAGCGATTAAATAAGGAATTACGTGATGTCTAATTTTGTTTCTTTGATAATTATCTGAAATATTTGTTTGATCCTCAAAATAGTAAATATTATTAGCTTTCGCGTAATGAATAATTTCAGTTTTTGAAATTTGCAGAAGCGGTTTTACAAAATAAGCGTTATCTTTATAATAACTTTGTTGGATGCCCGAGTATCCTAAAAGGTTAGAACCACGGGAAAGCTTTAATAAAACAGTTTCAGCTAAATCATTCAAATGATGGGCAGTAACAATAATATCTGTTTCATATTTTTTAGCTACTTTTAAAAGATGTTTTCGTCTCATTTTATGAGCGGCACTTTGAAAGTTTTCCTTTTCATCTATCGTTAAAACAACATATTCAAATTCAATATTGCCATCTTGGCAAAGCTTTTCTAAATAAAGTGCTTCATGCTTGGATTCAAGTCTTTGTTGATGATTAAAATGAACTACGACAAAACTGTATTCTAAGTCCATTAAAAGTTGAAAAAGCACTAGTGAATCAACGCCTCCAGAGACACTTAAAACAATTTTTTTGTTTTTGTGAGGTAACATTACCGAATTAACAATTTGTTTCATATTAACACCTTATCTATGATATTATATCATATAGAAAAAAATAAAACTTATTATATTTTAAATTTTGTGTTATAATAACTTGCAATGGAGGTATTTTATGTTAGTACTTGCAAGCAATTCAGAACGAAGACGAAAGTTACTTCAAGATATTGGCTTAAATTTTGAAGTGATGAATAACGATGTTTCTGAGGAAGTTCAAGGAGACTTAAATCCAGAAGATTTAGTAATGGTGCTTTCAAAACGAAAAGCTGAAGCAGCACTTTTGAAAAGGCCAAACGATACAATTATTGCTGCCGATACAATTGTTTGTTTTGACGGGGCTAAATTAGGTAAGCCCAAAACAGATGAAGAAGCTTTTGAAATGTTGAAAAAAATTGCTGGAACTGTCCATAATGTTTATACGGGCGTAACAATCATAAACAAAGAGAAAGAAAAAACATTTTATGAAATGGCTTCTGTTTATATGAAAAATTACAATGATATTCAGATTTATGAATATATTAAAACTGGTGAGCCTATTGGCAAAGCCGGAGGCTACGCAATTCAAGGAAAGGGTGGACAATTGGTAGAAAAACACATTGGAGATTTTTTCACCATTGTTGGTTTGCCACTAAAAAAACTCCAAAAGGAGTTAGCAGAATTTGACTATTAAAGCTACCGCGAGGTAGTTTTTTTATGGTCTAATATTGTTTGTAGTTCAGTAGCGGTAAAGTAATATTTGGTCTTACAATAATGACAAACAACTTCAGCACCTTGATCTTCTTTAATTAAGGTATTCAAAGTTTCAGCATCTAGTTTTGCCAAAGTTTTTTTATAATATTGTTTATCGCAGCCACAGCGATAGATTAAATCGTGTTTAAAAAGAATTTTTTGAGTATTTGAAGCAAGTTGTGCAAGCAAGTCCAAAGTTGTTAAGCCTGCTTTAAAATAACTAGTAACTGCAGAAATCTCCTTAAGAGCATTTTCAATTGCAATAATCGTATTTTCACTAGCATTTGGAAGTAATTGAATAATAAAACCTCCTGCTTCATCAACCGTGTTGTTGGGGGCGATTAAAACACCTAAACCAACTGAAGATGGAGTTTGTTCAGAGGTTGTAAAATAGTAAGTTAAATCTTCAGCAACTTCACCAGAGATTAGTTCAATAGAAGAAGTGAAGGCTGTCTTTAAACCAGGATTTCTAATCACAGTTAAAAAACCATTTCCAATAGCCTTGCCAACAGCAAGCTTATTGGTTTTGTTATCTTTTAAATAAACTTCGGAATTTTTAACTAAGCCTCTAACTTCACCTAAATAATTAGCTTCAGAAACTACGGATTCTAAAGGTCCATCGCCATCAATCCGAAGTGTCAGTTGGCTATCATCTTTATTAAAAAAACTCATCATTGCTGCGGCGGTTAAAAGTCTTCCCAAGGCAGCTGTTGCAGTAGGCCAAGTCTGGTGAATGCTCCGTGCTTGTTCAACTAAGTCTTTTGTATAACTAACATAAATTCGAGCTTCGCCATGATAGGCAGTAGCGATTAAAATATGATCGTTCATTTTCTTACCTCAAGATTAATTATAAGTTAAAGTGTTAAAGAAAAACATGAATATGCTATAATCAGGTGTGGAGATGATTATGAGCTTTTATATTAAAGATTTAAAAATTGAAAATAAAGTAGTTTTAGCTCCAATGGCTGGAGTCTCCAATGCCGTGTTCAGAGAAATAGCGCGCAGTTGTGGCGCGGGCCTTTGTTTTGCGGAAATGGTATCCGATAAAGGACTTTTACACAAAAATAGAAAAACTCAAAATTTACTCGCAAGTTCACCTAATGAACACCCCTACGCTCAACAGATATTTGGCAATGATATCGTTTCACTAGTTAAAGCAGCAAAATATGTTAACGACTATACTGACTGTGACATTATTGACCTCAATATGGGCTGTCCAGTTCCTAAAGTATCAATTAAATCGCAAGCGGGAGCAGCACTATTAAAAAATGTCGATAAAATCTTTGAAATTGTAAAAGCAATAAAACAAGTTATTACAAAACCACTTACTGTAAAAATAAGAAGTGGTTGGGATAATAGTTCAATAAATGCTGTTGAAGTTGCAAAGAAAGTTGAACATGCTGGCGCGGATGCGATAACAATTCACGGTCGAACAAGGTCACAACTATATAGCGGAAAAGTTGATTTAGAAATTATTAAACAAGTTAAAGAGGCTATCAAGATACCAGTTATTGGAAATGGTGATATTAAGGATGGTAAATCTGCAAAAGAGATGCTTAATTACACCGGTGTGGATGCTGTGATGATAGGAAGAGCAGCTCTTGGTAATCCCTGGATTTTTAAAGAGATTAATGAATATTTAAAAACCGAAAAGAATATTCCAAAACCAACCTTTCTAGAAATTAAAGAAATGATGATTAAGCACTATAAAAGACTAATTGAACTTAAAGGAGAACAACTCGCGACTTTAGAATTTAGAAGTCAAGGTGTTTGGTATTTAAAGGGGTTGCCCCAGACTAAAGAAACAAGAATAAAAATTTCTAAACTACAATCTAAAAAAGAATTCATACAAATAATTAACCAGTATTTTTTCGAGTTGAATTAATCGTGCGATAAATAAAATCTTGGAAATGGTTGATCTGTTTTTCGAAAAGTCTTACATCGATTTCAATATAGTTATTTTCATATTTTGTATCTAAGATTCTTGTTTGTTCATTTAAGGTGTGAACAATTTTTTGTTTGTTGTAAGGTACTCTAAGTTTTGCAATTAATTCTTTGCCAAAGGTGTTTTCATAAATCAACTCCATCAATAAATTTAGATTTTCTAAAGTTTTATTCGAGATCCAAAAACCGGGTCTTTTTTTAGTTTTATCAATTAGGTCTAGTCGTGTATAAACTTTTAAAGTATTTATTTCACCACAGTTTAATTCGCTTAAAACTTCATTGGTTGTCTGCTCATGAAGCTCTTTTTGCTGATGGGTTCCATCGATGATATGAAGAATTAAATCACTGTTTGCAACCTCGCTTAATGTTGATTGAAAGGAATTAATAAAAGCGTGAGGAAGTCTTGTTAAAAAACCAATTGTATCAGTTAAAACAAAAGCGGGATATCCTTTCTTGACAATCTTTCTAGCTGTTGTATCAAGTGTGGCAAAGAGAAGATCCTCTTCAAAAACAAGATTGCTTTGCAAATTTAAAAGTTTAATTAGTGAATTTAAGGTTGCGCTTTTTCCAGCATTTGTATAACCGACTAAACTAACTATTGGAATTTGACTAATTGTTCGTGCCTTTCGACTTGTTCTTTTTTGTCTGTTTAAGCGTTTGATTGCCTTTTCTAATTTAGCAATATTTCGCACAATAAGTCTTCTATCTAATTCCAACTTAGTCTCTCCCGGTCCTTTAGCATTATAAGAACCACCGCCTTGTCTAGAAAGACTTGAGCGCATTCCAACTAGTCGTGGGAGTAAGTATTTTTGTTGGGCTAAAGAAACTTCTAATGTTGCACTTTTTGTTTTAGCGCGTTCTGTAAAAATTGAAAGAATTAAAAAACTCCGATCAATAATTTGAGTATCTAAAATTTCTTCTAAATTTCTTATTTGAGCTGGCGATAATTCATCATCGAAAATAACCATTGTCGCCTTTAAAAACGTTATGGCTTTTTTTACTTCAGCTATTTTACCACTGCCAACGTAAGTTTTAATGTTTGGCATTTTTAACTTTTGAGTAAAAGTTGCAACAACTTCAATATTAAGTGCAACCGCAATACTTTCAAGTTCAAGTAAGGAAGCTTCAGTATTGTATGTTCCTAAATCTAAACCGATTAAAATTGCCTTATCCATGGCTCACCTCAAATATATTTTACTGCACACCTATTATACAACAAAACAACGGTTAAAGCCTTAATAGTTTGAAAAACTAAGGAAAGAACAATTAGCAATCCAAAGATTTGCAAAAAGCCCTTTTATTTGTGTTATAATATTTTATGAGATGGACATTGGGGGCAACGATAGATGAACGATGTATTAAAAATTATTTTAGATAGTTATTTGCTGTTAGTAATAATCTACTTTTTCCTTTCTTTCTTTTTAAGTTCGAAAAGATTTTTTAAATTATTTTTAGTTATCAGTTTTGTTTATTTAATAACTGGACTCAGTCGTTGGCTAGAATTAAAAACTAGTTATCTCGTTTTAAATGAAGTGAAAAACTTCCTGCCAGTACTTTTAATTGTCTTAATCGCTCCGGAGTTAAGAAGAGGGTTTGAAACGACATGGTCAATTGATTTGTTAGAAGCGGCAGCGATTGGTAGTCAAGAGACTAAAAGCCATATTGTTGAAGCGGTAATGTATTTGTCAAGTCAAAAAATTGGTGCTTTAATTACAATTGAAAAACATAACTCTTTGGATATTTACGCTGAAAAATCTATTATTTTAAACTCTGTAGTAAGTAGAGAGCTTTTAATTAATATTTTTACTCCCAACACCCCACTTCATGATGGTGCCGTTATTATCAAAGGCGATATTATTCGAGCTGCAGGGGCATATTTCGATTTAAGTGAACGCGACAAAGAAGATAAAACAATGGGTTCTCGCCACCGCGCTGCCCTTGGCATTAGTGAAACAACTGATTCACTAACGATTGTTGTTTCAGAAGAGACAGGGAATATCTCGATTGTTATTGATGGAATAATGATTAGAGCTAATGACCGCGAGAAAATGTATGAATATATTAATATGTATATGAAATAGGAGGAAATCAAATGCGAAAGATAAAAAACTTTTTTCTTAAAGTTGGTCAAACAATAGTTAATCCAATAAAAACGATTGCCTCGATAATAGTTTCCGACAGGTTTTTAATTTTTATGAATAAACATGTCTGGTTAAAACTACTTATTTCTGCTGTTTTAACGGCTGGTATAATTGTCTTAGTTTATGTTGTTAAAGTTAAGTTTTAAGGAGTTGGTATTTTGTCACTAATACCATTAATACCTTTTGTTCTAGCAATTATAATAGTTGTCTTAGTTTTGTTTTTTAACATTCTAGATGATAAATTTTATCAAGCCCCATTTATTTTCGCTTTAATAAATGCTGTGGGCTTTTTAGTATATTTACCCTTTTATAACAAAATGATTGATCAGACTTGGTTTTATCACCTTTTTTTCAGTCAAATCTTGTTAAATTTATTCGCGCTAGCTGTTATTTTTATTGTTTATTTTAAAAAGGTTTCATTTTTTAAAATCCATTATAAAATCTTTTTAAAATCAATTAAAGCGACTAAGTGGAATGCTTATTATGTTGTTGATCAAAAAGGAAGAATTAAACAGATGAGCGAACCAATTTTAGAGGAATTAGGCTTTAGTTTTAACGAGGTGAAAGACAAGCAAATTTTTGAAGTTTTTAATAAATCAATAAGAATTACTAATTTTGATGATGTCCAAACAAACAATCGTAGTTTAGAAACCTTTTATCAACAATATCAAAAAACAGTTAAAAAAGATCAGCTCGACAGTAGAAGTTTAATTTTTCAAAACTATCAGGGGAAAAGCGTTCTTTTACAAACTGTTGAACAACCAATTTTTATTATGGGGAAATATAAAGGAAGAATAAATATTGGTGAAAAACGCAGTGACTTTAGTTTAGTCGCAATCGAACGCGAACTTTTGGCAGCGAAAGAAGAATTAGAGTCTTTAAGATTAAAATATATTGCAACCTTAGATTTAGCTGATGTTGGACTATATTATATTGATTTAGATGAAAGATATCTTTGGGGAAGTGAAAAATTTGTTGAACAAACAGGTCTAGCCTCTAATGTTGTTAATTTCGAAGATTATCAAAAATATATTTATCAAGATGATTTAAACAGTTATTTGGGGACTCTTTCAAGCTTAACAGTCCGCAAACAAACATTTAAAACACGTTATCGACTTTTAATAAATGGTCAATATGTTTGGGTTGATGATCGCGGAAAAAGAATTTTTGAAGATAAAGCATCTAATATAATTTTGGGCTCTCTAAACGTTGTGGAAACGAGCACTTATAGTAAGACAGGAAGCGATATAGTTGATAGTCTTAAAACCGAAAAAGAACTTTATTATCATCTTTCAGAGCTTTTAAAGGCTAATAAAACATTTCAAATTGCCTTATTTGAGCTGGCCAACATCCCTGAGGTCAATAAAACCTACGGTCGAGATATCGGCAATATGTTAATCAGCGAGTATGTAAAAAAGTTAAAAACTTCATTTATGAGTGAATCAAGCGAAATCTTTAGAATCTCTGGCTTGGTGTTTGCGGTTAGTTTAGTTGACCCAAGAAAGATGGAACTCCTTAGGACTGGCGTTAAAAACAATCCGAAATTTTTGAATTTAGAAATTAATTATGGCGCAATTTCGACTGAAGTAGAGGTGTTTTTAGGGGTTAGTTCTTCCCATAGCGAAGGAAAGGAAGTCGAAATATTGTTTGAGCGCGCTCAACAGGCTTTAGCTTTGGCGAGACATCAGGACTTTAAATCAAATGTTTGTTATTATAGTGATATAAATGGATAAAAACCAAGCCCGCAAATATGCTAAAGAAACTTTAGTTTCATTAACTACCAAAGATCTCCAAAAAGAAGAAAAAGAAATTATCAAACGTTTAAGTGAAAACGAGCACTTTTTAAATGCGAAAAAGATTGGGATTTATTATCCGATTAATAAAGAACTTAATTTATTAAAATTGCTTGAATTATTTCCTGATAAAAGTTTTTATTTTCCCAAAACAATTAATCGCACTTTAAACTTTCATCTAATTAAAGATTTAACTGAATTTCAGCTTGGACCATTTAATTTAAAAGAACCAAAACCATCAACTCCAATTGACAATGAGTTAGATGTATACTTAGTGCCGTGTGTCGCAACTTCTAAACTTTATAGAATTGGGCATGGAGCAGGTTTTTACGATCAATATTTCGAGAATAGAAAAGGTTATAAAATTGGGATTGTTCATAATCAATTAAAAGATTTAACTGTCAAAATGGAAGCTTTTGATATTCCAATGGATTTAATTTTATAGGTGGTTTATGGATACAGCCTTAATTTTAGCTGCAGGAAGAGGAACAAGAACCCAACTTTCGGCTAATAAAATAAGATATTTATTAGATTCAAAGCCTGTTTTTATGCATTCTGTTGATAAGTTTTTAACTTTAGGATTTAAAATTATCATCGTTGCTCAAAAAACAGATTTTAGTTTTATTAAATCTTATTTTCCAGAAGCAGTTTTAGTTGAAGGTGGAGATTCTCGAAGTCAATCGGTTGAAAACGGACTTCAGGAAGTGGAAAGCGAATATGTTTTCATCCATGATGCTGCAAGACCTTTTGTTGCACCGGAAGTCATCAAGGGAGTTAAAAAACTGTTAAATAAATATGATGCAGTTTTAACTTGTAAAAAGGTCACTAGTACAATTTACAACAAAGATTTAGATGTGGTCGCTAGAGAACAACTAATTGAGGCTGAAACGCCGCAAGCCTTTTTAACAGAAAAAATCAAACAAGCTTATCGAAAACGAAGCGGGAAAAACTATAGCGATGACATTAGTTTGTTTAAAAAGTATAATAAAGCTGAAATAGGATTGTTTTATCACGAGACAAACAATGAAAAAATAACTAGTGAAAAAGAAGTGGAGAAATATTTAATGCCAGAGTTTAAAATAGGTCATTCTTATGATATTCATCAAATCACAAAAGAGCGAAAACTTATTTTGGGAGGAGTTGAAATTCCAGTTGATTTTGGCTTGCTTGGTCATAGCGATGCTGACGTTTTATTACATGCAATAAGTGAAGCGATTTTGGGGGCTCTAGGCTTAGGAGATCTTGGGACATTTTTCCCTGATACTGATCAAGAGTATTTAAATATGGATTCCCAAAAAATCTTATTATTCAGCAAAGAAAAACTAGCAGAAAAAAAATATCACATTGAAAATATTGATGCATCTATTTATGCAGAAGTGCCTAAATTAAAGCCTTATATTACAAAAATGAAAGAAAACATCGCAAGGATTTTAAAAATTGATTCAAAAAGAATAAATCTCAAAGCTGGAACAAATGAAAAAATGGATGCGATTGGTCAACAAAAAGCGATTGCTGCAGAAGCAGTTTGCCTAGTGAAAAGGTCAATCGAATAGGAGGATTTATGAAAAAGATAGTTGAAACCACTGTTGGGCTATATGAACTTGTTAATAATTATCGAGATGCTTTTGATATCGCTAAGTTTCAAGAACGATATGTAAAGGAAATCTATGATAAATATGATTATATTGTAGGCGATGTTTCAAGTGAAATGTTAAGGTTGAAAGGCTTTTATAGTGAACTAAAAAAGGAACAAAATATTAAAGATATCCAACAATATTTAAATGAGAGTTGTAACTATAATTGCGGCTATTTTATTTTAAAGCGAATTAAAAAGTTATAATCAGTTTGTTTGCTTGTAAAAAAGCATTTGTGTATAATGAAAACGAGGGATAAAAAATGAAAGAAACAGAAAAACTAGTCCACGAATTAATTGATCGTGTTAGACCATATTTAAGAAGCGACGGAGGCGACATTGAAATTGTTTCTGTCGAAGATGGTATTGTTTATGTTAAAATGCTTGGAGCATGTGATGGCTGTCCGTTGATTGACATTACCCTGCGTCAAGGAATCGAGCAAATGTTAGTCGAAAATGTTCCTGGCGTAATTGCGGTTGTTGAAGTATAATCAACAATCGTTTTTTTTTATTTAAACGGCAATTACTAATCAAAATCAGTTTAAATAACCCCTATATTTAATTATAAGTATGTGGTATTATTTAAACAGTGGAAGAGGCTAATAACTGTTTTATTTTTTTTGGAGGCTATTTATGGAAAGTAATTTTATTTATGAACCGATAAATGAATACGACAAGAAATATCGAGAATTACATAAAAACAATGTCAGCGAATATTTTGAAGAGCTAGTTGAAAAATCAGGAGTCAACGAAGAAGAGAACCAAGAAACAGTTAAAAAAATAAAAAAACTCCAAGACCTAATTAAGGCTGCTGATAAAAGTATTAGAAAATATAGCAATTTAAAAATCTTTATTGTAGTTTTAATTGTCATCGCTTTTATTGTTGGGTTAAGTATGACTTACTATCTTTACAATGACGGTCAAATGATAAATTTAGTTGCGGATATTTTTATTGTTGTAGGTGTTTTTTTAGTGGGAATTGGATTTATTGTTTTATTGGTTAAAAGGATAAATCTTATCCTAAAAGCACTGCGAGAAAACTATGATGAACTTCAAATGAAACACCAAGAACAGCTCGGAATCGCTTGGGATCAAATGAAAACATTAAATAATTTATATGATTGGGGAATGCCTGCAGAACTGCTTCAAAAAACAATCCCAATCATTACGATGGATAAATATTTTAATCCTAAACGTTATGATATTCTTCACACTAAATATGATTTGCCCGACAACTCTGATGGCGATACATCAGTCCTGTTTGTTCAAAGCGGTGAAATCCTGGGAAATCCGTTTGTAATAGCCAAAAGAGCCAATCACTATATGGGTTCTCAAACTTATACCGGCTATTTGGATATCGCTTGGACAGAACGAGTTAGGAATTCAGATGGTTCTTATTCAACAATTCGCAGAACCCAACGCTTAACTGCTTCTGTGACCAAACCAAAGCCAGCTTATTTTGATAATAGTTTTTTAATTTATGCAAATGAAGCTGCTCCAGATTTAAAGTTTTCAAGAAAGGGTAAAAAACTTCAAAAATTAAGCGAGAAGGAAGTTTCGCAAACAGTAAAAAAAGAAAGTCGTAAGCTTCAAAAAAAGGCCGAAAAAGCGGTTCGCAAAGGTGGCAGTTTTACAACAATGACAGATGAGTCATTTGATGTTTTATTTGGAGCAACCGACAGAAATCATGAAGTTCAATTTAGAATGCTTTTTACTCCACTTGCCCAACGTCAAATGATAAATATTATTCGGGATAATAAAATTGGTTTTGGTGATGACTTTGACTTTGTGAAATCATATATGTTAAATGGAATATTTCCTGAACATTTAAACAAGGCCGATATCGACACGAACCCCAATCGTTATGTCTCATATGATTTAGCAGAGAGTAGAAAGATATTCAACAATTATAATAATTCCTACTTTAAATCAATCTATTTTACTTTCGCGCCAATATTAGCGATTCCTTTATATCAGCAACATAAACCAAGAGAGTATATCTACAAAGATTGGTATCAATCAAATGTTGCCTGTTGGGAACATGAGGCGATAGCGAATGCCTTTGATCCAGAAAAATTAAGACATCCTGCTTCAAGTACATTTAATATTTTAAAAACCAAATTTATTGCAGCAGTTGATGATGCAGATGAAGTTGAAGTGACATCTCATGGTTATGAAGCAATTGAGCAAATTGAATATGTTTCGGTTCGAGGCGGAGATGGATATTTCCATAGTGTTCCAGTTAGATGGTATCGTTATGATCCTGTTGAAAAAACAACCAATGTGGTTGTCAAAACAGTAGATGATTTGGATCGAAACACTTATATTAAAGAGGTTTTAACTAAAACAGATTGGCAGGAGTTTTTAAACCGAAACCTTAGCGATGAACAACAAGTTACATATCGGAGAAATTTAGTTGCTTACACTGCTAAAGATAGTTTGAAAGTAGCAAGCTTAAATGAGTTAAAAGCAATGCTTAAAAAATAATATTATGAAAAGGAGGAACAAATAATGGGAAATCAACTAGATGAATTAGTAGGTCCAGTAAGTGAAGAAGGACTAGATGTAAATGTAATTCACAAACAGTTGAAAATTGAAGTAGGCGTTGGTTCGTTGATTTTTGAAATTTTATTGTGGGTATTAATTATTCCTGGTTTAGTTTTCTTGTTTATGAAAATTAGAGCACGAGACTATCTCTCAAAACTTCAACAAAGAATTCAACATAACGCTTCACAAATCGATAACTATTTAGAACAGCGAGTTGTAGTTTTACAAAACGTAGTCGGTCTTGTAGAAAAATCAACAACGCTAGATAAAGAGGTTATGACTACAGTTGCCGCCCTGAGAGGAGGCGGAAGAGTTACTAACGACGAAGAAAGAAATTTAGTCGCTGAGCAAGTTGAATCATCATACTCACGAATCAATCTCGCATTTGAGGCTTACCCAGAGTTAAAGAGTCATGCGATAATCGCAGATGCTTTACAACAAAACAGTTATCTTCAAAGAGAGATCACAGCAGCTAGAGAAGTTTATAATGATACAGTTAGACAATGGAACCAAGATATTTATACTTGGCCAACTAAAAGAATAGTAGCTGCTAGAGCAGGTTATACGACAAGAATTCCTTTTGCAACCTCACGTGAAGTAAAAGAACAAGCAAGAGCTACATTTTTTTAATCAAAATTTCAACAAATAAAAAAACATACCCTAAAATTTGGATATGTTTTTTTTATCGATTAGGACCTTTAAGATCTACTAGCTAGACGATTATAAACTTTGCGACTATTTTCAATGGGAATGGCGTTACAAACTTTTTCATAAAAACCACGAGCGCTTCCCACTCCACCAATAATAGCGTAAGCATAGCCTTCAAAACGCATCGCTTCTAAACAGTGCAATAAAAGAGCTTTTCCGACACCTTTTCCGCGATAGTTTGGATCAACTCCCTCGGGTCCAAAAAATCCTTTTGCGGTAGCATCATAACAAGCAAAGCCAATAATTTTTTTATTATCAACCGCAATAAAACAACTAGGGTTAGTTTTATATAACGCAGCCTTTGCTTCGCTAGCCCAAGAAGCATTGAAGTTTTGTTCAATAAACTTAACTACATTGTCGCTGTCAGGCGACAAAACTCGATTAATTGTAACAGTAGATTTCTGTTGCTTAAAATCAATTTGATATAAATCAACTAACATATCAACGGGTTGCATTTTCGACCTCCTATTTACTCAAAACTATTATAACATAGAAGATAAACAAATATTGATAATTAAAAATTTTACATTATAGTGATATAATAAAATAAGCGGGGTGTAAGTGTGATTAAAAAAGGCGATATTATTCTTGTTGAAGTCACAGGTTTTACAAGCTACGGAGTTTTTGTAAAAAAAGATGATTATACTGGATTAATCCATATTTCTGAAATTTCTGATAAATTTGTTAGAGATATTAATTTATTTGCGAGTGTTGGTGACTTAGTCAGTGCCTATGTCATTGAGATAAACGAAGAACAAAAACAATTAACTCTTTCCTATAAACTCTGTAAATCTAAGCGACAAATAATTGTTTCAGAATTTAAAATTGGCTTTGAACCATTTAAACAACGACTTTCAAAGATGATTAAACAGGCAAAAAAAGAATTAGAAGAAGGTGCTCAATAATGCTTAAAGTAAACGATAAATATGTAACCTCTTTTTTAAAGAAAAGATATGCAACTGACCAAGAAATCTTAAACATTCATGAGATGATTCATCAAAAAACAGGTTTAGGCAGAGAATACTTAGGTTGGGTTGATCAACCATTAGACTTTGATCAAGCAGAAGTTGAAGCGATAAAACAAACAGTTAAAAAACTAAAAACAGATTCAGAAGTCTTATTAGTAATTGGAATTGGCGGTTCCTATTTGGGCGCTAAAGCAGCCATAGAGATGTCAAAAGAACCTTTTCAAGAAAATAGTTTAGAGGTGATTTTTGCAGGGTATCAATTGAGTGCAGCTTATACTAAATCACTTCTAGAATATTTGAAAGTTAAAGATTTTTCAATCAATGTTATTTCAAAAAGTGGTACAACTCTTGAATCAGCAATTGCTTTTCGGATTTTTAAACAATTGCTTGAGCAAAAATATGGGAAAGAAGAAGCGAACAAAAGAATTTATGTTACAACAGATAAAAATCACGGCGTTTTAATTAATTTAGCAAAAGAAAAAGAGTATCAAACATTTGTTGTTCCAGAAGACATCGGCGGCCGCTATAGTGTTTTATCAGCTGTTGGTCTCTTACCAATCTGTGCAGCAGGAATTTCAATTGATGAGATTTTAAAAGGCGCAAGAAAAGCTTATGATGATTTTCTTAATGTTGATAATGAGGCTTATAAATATGCAAGGCTGCGCTATGATTTATATAGAAGTGGTAAGTTGATTGATTTATTTGTTAGCTATGAACCTAATTTAGTTTATTTAGCTGAATGGTGGAAGCAACTCTTTGGTGAATCAGAAGGAAAAGATGGTAAGGGGTTATTTGTCTCAAGTGCTTCATTTTCAACTGACCTCCACTCACTTGGTCAAATGATTCAAGAAGGGCCGAAAATTCTTTTTGAAACAGTTTTAAAAGTCATTAAAGCAAAAAATGATTTAGTTGTTCCCCGTGATGAACAAGACTTAGATGAACTCAATTATTTAGCTAATAAAAGTCTCCAAGAAGTAAATGAAAAAGCATTTTTAGGGACCCTTTTAGCCCATACTGATGGAGGAGTTCCCAATATTATAATTGAAATTGAAAAACTTGATGCTTACCATTTTGGCTATTTAGTTTACTTTTTCTTTAAAGCTTGTGCAATGAGTGCTTATTTACTAAAAGTTAATCCTTTTAATCAGCCAGGTGTTGAATCGTATAAAGAAAACATGTTCGCTCTTTTGGGTAAACCGGGCTTTGAAGAGCTTGCAAAAAAATTAACAGAAAAACTTAAAAAGGGGGAATAACCCTCTTTTTTTAAGTTAAAAAGATGTCAATAAACTTGAGTTTATGATAAAATAATTTTTGGTGGTATTAATGAAAGAAAGAATTACAAAAAACGAACAAGAAACTATTTATTTAGCTCATCAATTGGGACTTTTGTTAAAGCCTGGGATGATTGTTTTGTTGGATGGTGATCTAGCTAGCGGCAAGACAACATTTGCGAAAGGAATCGGTCTTGCTTTAAACATTAAAGAAACCATTAATAGCCCTTCTTTTACTATTTTAAAAAGATATCTTACACCTGAAAATAAACTCTATCATATCGATTTATATCGAATTAAAGGTGAAGGTTACGACTTTGATCTTGAAGATTATATTTATAGTGATGCAATAACCGTTATTGAATGGCCTTTTAATGTTCGTTCATTATTGCCGCAAGAATATTTATTAGTAAAATTTGAAATTATTGAAGAATTTAAACGAAAAATTAGTTTTGAGGCAGTCGGTGAAGCTTATGAAAAGGTGGTTTATTATTTATGATGCAACTCTATCTTGATTCAGCAACAAATGTTTTGTATATTGCCTTAGGCAAAAACGGGACTTTAATCGATTATACTATTAGAATTGGGAGACAAGATCATTCTAAACATATTGTCGATAGAATTGATCTATTGTTAAAAAGAAATAACACAACAATAGATGACATCAACGCAATCACAGTTGGTTCTGGTCCGGGCTCTTATACTGGTCTTAGGGCGAGTGTGATGGTTGCAAAAATGATCGCTTACACTAAAAGAATAAAACTTTTTGAGGTCTCAAGTCTTTACTTTTTAAGTAGCGGCTATCCTAATATTAAGGCGCCAATGATTGATGCTAGAAACGGCAATGTCTTTTGTGGAATTTATAATGATTGCGAACAACTTTTAGAAGATGGCTTAAGGAAAACAACAGATTTACAAAAACTTGCGTTACAATATCAGGCAAAACCAATTTATTTAGATGACTTTAATTATGAAATAGTTCTTGCTAAAATAGACCAAATGGCAAAAGAAGTTAAAGAAATTCATAGTTTTGTTCCAAAATACTTAAGGCAAACAGAAGCGGAGCGCAACTTGTGATTAAAAGAGCTATTTTAAAAGATGCCACATTTATTTATAAACTTGCAAAAGAAAATTTAGAAACAACCTTTCCCCTTGAAACGATAAAAGACTACATTAAAGCGAAACAAACATATCATCTTTTTGTCTGTCAAAAGGATGAGAAAATTGGTTTTATAATTTTATGGGAAAGTGATTTTAATGGTCAAATTATTGATTTAGTTGTCAAAGAAAAGTATCGCGGCTTAGGTTACGGCAAAGCATTGCTTACTTATGCTGTTAACTTTTTTGAAGAGATTCAAGTCAAGCAAGTTTCTTTAGAAGTAAACAGCACCAACCAAAAAGCGTTAAAGCTTTATTTAAATAATGGTTTTGAAATTAAGCGATTAATAAAAAACTATTATCAAACTGGTGATGGCCTATTGTTAGTTAGGAGATTAGAAAAATGATTATTTTAGCAGTTGAAACGAGCTGTGATGAGACAAGTGTAAGTGTTGTAAAAAACGGCAAAGAAGTTTTAAGCAATATTGTTTTATCGCAAATTGAGATTCATCAGGCTTTTGGGGGAGTAGTTCCTGAGATTGCAAGTAGAAATCATATCGCTAATATGACACTTGTGTTTGAAGAAGCACTCCAAAAAGCACAAATTAAAATAGCAGAGATTGATTTAGTAGCAGTAACAGAGGGGCCAGGTTTAATCGGAGCTTTACTTGTGGGGATAAATGCTGCTACTGCGTTCGCCTTTGCCCATAATAAACCTCTAATTGGCATCAATCATTTGGCAGGGCATATTTATTCTGCAAATCTTGAGCATCAACTTAAATTTCCTTTACTTGCTTTATTAGTTAGTGGTGGTCATACCGAACTTGTTTATATGAAAGAGCACTTTAATTTTCAAGTTTTGGGGAGCACTTTAGATGATGCAGTTGGCGAAGCTTATGATAAAGTTAGTCGAATGTTAGGATTAGCTTATCCCGGAGGGCCAATTATTGATAAACTTGCTAAAACAGGAAAGGATGTTTATAATTTACCAAGGGCTTATTTAGACAAAGATGATTATAAGTTTAGTTTTTCTGGTTTGAAAAGCGCAGTAAATAACTTAATATATCATGCTGGGAGAAAAGGTGAAACGCTTAATAAAAATGATTTAGCGGCCTCTTTTCAAGAAGCGGTTATTGATGTTTTAATTTTTAAATTGCAACACGCGATTGAAGAGTTTGATGTGAAACAAGTTATTATTGCCGGTGGAGTTGCGGCTAACACGAGATTGAGAGAACGAGTCTTTGCAGAAATAAAAAACCAAGAAATAATTATTCCGAGCATTCAATATTGTACAGATAATGCTGCTATGATAGGAGCAGCAGCCTACTATGCCTATAAAAATCACGGTGGATTAAAAAACTATCAATTAGGCGGCAAGTCAACTTTAAGTTTGTAAAAAAATTAGGTCTTTTTTTGCGAAAAGACTTTTTTTCTGCTAACAAATTATAATATGTTATAATAACGGCGGATAAGAAATAGAAGGTGAATTATGATTCCAAGATTTGAATCCCGAGTAAGGGGATTTGCAATTGATACCTCTGGGGTAGCAATTGTAGTAATATTATCAATTCCAATAGCAGCTTATAATTTAATCTTAGCTTATGTTTTGTCAGTAGCAGCATTTGTTGGTTTTTATTTTGTTCCTTATTTTTTCATCAGTGGGCAGAGTATCGGCAAAAGATTTGAAAAAACAAAAATAGTCAATCTCGATGGCTCAAAACCATTGCTTATAAAAGTGTTGGGGCGTGAGATTTTTAAAGTTAGTGCCAGTATCTTAACTGGCGGAATTTACTTAATTGTTGCTTATTTCTTTTTATCAGAAAAAAAAGAATCTAGAACGATTCATGATTTCATTTTTAAAACAAAAGTAATTAGCCTTAAACAAGAAGTGCCTAAAAATAATGATGATCCGTATTTAAAACACACTGCAACTAAGGATAAATGGGGGTTTTAAAATGAAAAGACTATTAACATTTTTTTTAATCTTTGGGTTTGCTTTTACAATTATAAGCTGTCAGAAAAAAGAAACTTATAGTTATGAAGTCTTAAAAGAAGCTAATCCCAGAAATGATATTTATTATCAAATATTTGTTAGAAGTTTTGCCGATAGCGATGGCGATGGAATTGGTGATTTAAAAGGGATAGAAGAAAATCTTGATTACTTAAAAGATTTAGGAATAACCGCCTTGTGGCTAATGCCAATTAACCCAAGCCCAACTTATCATGGCTATGATGTACTTGATTATTATGAGATAAATCCTGATTATGGAACGATCGAAGATTTTAAATCCTTAGTTAAGGAAGCTAATAAAAAGAATATTGACATTATTCTTGATTTAGTTATTAACCATACATCTGATCAACATCCTTGGTATTTAGAAGGAAAAGGTGAGTCTCATTATGATTATTATTATCGTCTTGGTTCAAGTGCTCATGAAACTTTTGTTGGCGGAATGGTTGATTTAGATCATAATAATCCTGCTGTCGAGGCTGAAATGAAAGAAATTATGAGGTTTTATGTTGAAATGGGGGTTAAAGGTTTTCGCTTAGATGCTGCAAAATTCTTTTTTGATAAACCAGGTCAAGTAGGCAATCCAGTTTTTTTAAACGTCAACTACATTCAAATGCTTAAATTGTATTTAAGATCGTTAAGAGAAGATGCTTATCTTGTTACTGAGATTTGGGATAACTATCCGTTTTTAATTCAACCTTATTATCGTGGAACTGACTCTAGTTTTAATTTTCCGCTCTATTATGACATTATTAGTAAAGTTGGCAAAGATCAAAACAAAGGAACTTTAATTTCAAATTTAACTAATAGTTATGAAGAATACCGAAAGTATAATCCTAATTTTGTTGATGCAGTTTTTATTTCCAATCATGATCTCGATAGACTCGCTTCATTGGGTGGCTTTGAAAGTCTTGAGAGACAAAAATTAGGAGCTGAAATTCTTCTTACTCTACCAGGTAATCCTTTCATATATTATGGTGAAGAAATTGGGATGAAAGGCTATCGTTATGAAGGTGACAACATCAGTGGTTATGGTGTTGTTTATGATGAATACCGCAGGCAGCCATTTCTTTGGGGCGACAACAAGTATCAAACAAGTTGGCTTCCAAGTGATGGTTCTAATAATCAAACTATTCCCCTGAATGAACAAAAAACAGACCCAAACTCACTTTATAACACTTATCAAGAACTTGTTGAGTTGAGAAAAAAGACACCCGCACTAATGTTTGGCAACGAGATTAAACGCTATATAAATAATTCAGGAACCATCCAGGGATTTGTAAAAACATTTGAATATCAAGAATTTAAACAAACTGTGGTTGTACTTTACAATCTCTCAAGTTATGAGCAAGAGATAAGTCATGAAAAGGTCAAAGTTTTATATGGTAGTCTAACGATGAAGCCTTATAGTACTTTGGTTTTAGAAGTTGAAAGCGAATCAGGTTTTGCCTATGTTTATGGTTAGATATTTTAAAGAATCTTTTCGCTTGAAAAACTTAATAAATTTACGAAAAGAACCATTTTATAAAGTTTTTATTTATTATTTGTTTCTAACTTTTGTTGCGGTTTTACCGCTAACTTTTTTAATTATCCAAGAAGGTGGACAGCGACTTGATTTTATTCAAGAAGATTTTAAAAATCCGCCAGAAGAGTGGCTGCTTCCCGAGAATTGTTCAGTGGAATATAATGAATTTGTCTGTAGTAGTGAGCAAAGTTATGTTTTATATCACCTGGGGATTAAATATGTTTTTAATCATAGTGGTGAAATTGAGACAACAGAAAAAAGCATTCTCTTTCGTAAAACCGAATTAGTTTATACAGATGGCAAAGGGGCAATGATGAGTGGAAATTATAAGAAGTTTCCTCTAGTATACCGTTTTAGCGAGCTCAATAATGTTCGCGGTACAGAAGAATTTGCAAGTGAATATCAAAAATTTGCGGAATATATTGAAGGTTCGTTTTCAAGGTGGATTGTGTTAAATTCGCTTTTACAAACACTTGCGATAAATTTTCTAATTTCAATCGTTTTTGTCTTATTACTAGCCCTTATTTTACAAATTTTTAAAATCGGCTATCAAGATTTTATGAGTTTTTTTGAAAGTATTAAATTTATTATGCTCTCTACAGGATTACCAGCAGTGATAAGTGGGATAATTGGCATTTTCCTGCCGGCGATTTCAACAGTGATTTATAATTTGGGTCTTTCTTTGATTGTGATGCTAATAATAGTTAGACAAGGCAAAAAGGAATTTAACTTAAAAAAAGAAATCTAAACAAGAATAAAACTTAACAAAATTAATTATCAAAATATAATGATAGCGCTTTACAATAAGTAAACGGTTGCATAGTATAAGATTAGCTAAAGCGTTTACATTTTTATTAAAAATGTGTTATTATAAAACTGAAAATAGGTAATAACAAATTACCAAAAGGAGGAAAAGATGAAAAGGTTATTATCAGTATTTATAGCCTTGGGAACCATCCTTGGTTTTTCGCTTGTAGCAACAGCGGAAAACAATGGTGACCAAGGAACAGGTACAGTAGTTATCCATTTCCAAGCATGGGACCAAGACTATGAGGACTTGGGAAGCCATACTTGGGGCGAACTCGGTTTTGAAGCCCGCTTAGCCGATGGAGAGGATGACTTTGGCGCTTACTGGACATATGAAGATGTCCCAGTAGGAAAAGAAGGGACTCAAGGTTTCATAGCGGTTAAGTATGATGAGACTGAGAGCCCAGATTGGGACGCAAAGAAAACAGAGGATGTATATATTGATGCTTCAATAGTCATCGCTGATAAAACAGTTCATGTTTATGTATTTGAAGGCGCAGAGACTAAAGAAGATGAACCACAATATTTAGTTTCAAATCCAAATAGTTATAACTTTTTGCTGATCTATTATGATCCAGCAGGCACATATGAAGAGGCATTGGGAATTCATGATTGGAACGATTGGGATTTCGAAGAAGGTTCAACTTGGGGAACCCCGCGTGAAGTGTTTGAAGACGTCGGTCGCAGTGGAGCGAATATCGCAGTTAAAGGGGCTATGTTACATGCAGCTAATCCTGGAACGGATCCAGGTTTCTTGATTTATGCTGGTGGCGATGAAAACAAAAAAACAGGTGATGTAAAATTTAATGACGCATTTAAAACAACACCTAGTTTAGGCGATGTCGGCCACGCTTATGTTGCTAGCAAAGGAAATGCTTATACAGCGAATGATAATGTATTTTATAATGATCCTGAAGCTTTTGCCGATTTGGCATTCTCATTTTCAATAATTCCTGGTAATCCACTTGAAGAAACAGGCACTTACGCAGTTAATAAAACAACTCTTTTTGTTGAGATTAGCCAACAAGTTGTAAGTCCACTTTTCGTTGATGGAGAACCAGTTGAAGGTGAAGCAATTGATGCGGCTAAAGCAGAAGTTGCTAGTTGGTTAAAAGTATTTGAGTTAGAAGAACCGGCAACCGAAACAACCCCGGCAGTTTATGGCGATGAACTTGAAATCGACCACGTTGACTTTGCTGAAGGTGATGAAACAATTGGTAACTTTGTTGTAATATTAAAAGATTCAGCACCTTTCGACATTGAAAAAAATTATGAGGTTGTTTTTGATTTAGGCTTAGAAGAAGATAACTTAAAAGATTCGATTGAAATTTTACTTGATAGAGAAGCTCCAATTATTACATTTATCGGTGCTTTAGAAGGTAAAACGGCAGAAGAAAGAATTATCATAGTTCCGTGGGGCAAGAAGTACAATGATGCTTTATTCCCTAACTATATTGCAAACGATGACCGTGATGGCGATGTTACAGTTTATGTTTATGTGCCAAAAGGCGAATTTTCAACTTTAGATACTCGTGAAGTCGGTGATTATGTAATTATGTTACGAGTCGAAGACAAGTGGGGTAATGTTAGAGAAGAAAAATTCACCTTTAGGGTTAAAAAGGTTAAGTAAAGGAGGCAGCTAAAATGAAAAACATTAGAAAAGTATTAATTGGATTGGTGTTTATTTTTGTGGCAGTTTTCTTAGTTGCCTGTGATGATGAACAAAAAAATGAAGGCGAACTAGTTGACTTTAGTGAACTTTATGGCCGTAAAGAAACAATCGTTGTTTGGATGGATGATGAAAAAGGCGATTATCAAAGAGCGTTAATTTCTGAATTTAATAAGATACATCCTGATATCGTTGTTCAATTTAGACATATGGGAACGGTTGATTCAAGAGAAAAATTAAAAGTATTTGGTCCTTCAGGTCACGGTGCGGATGTCTTCATGTTCCCGCATGACCATTTAGCGCCTGCTATTTTAGAAGACCTTGTTTTATCGCTTCCGGAATCAACTAGAACTTTAATCAATGAGAGATCTCACAGTCTCGGTGCTCAAATTGCAACAATGCATTATAATCCAGCGAATAAATCATTTGATCCAAATGATCCTGGTGCAGTTCCAACACTGTTTGCAGTTCCAATTAGTATTGAGTCAATTGGTCTTTACTACAATAAAGAATTAATTGATGAGCCAGCAGAAACGTTTGAACAAATTTTAGAAGAAGCAGAAGTTTGGAAAAACCAAAAGGTCTCTGAAACAGATACCCGAACAAATGGCGAAGCAGGCAGATACTATTTAGCAACTTCAAGTCATTGGGCAGATAGTTACTTTATGCAACCGTTTTATAGTGCCTTAGGATTTTATCCATTTGGGGAAGAGTTAAATAATCCAGAAGCAGTTGGCTTTGTAAATGCGATTGATACACTAACATTTTTCCAAGAGGAACTTAAACCATTAGTAACAGGTACTGGTAACCATGATTCAGTAGGAGCGACTCACTTTATCAGTAAGCGAATTCCCTATGTAATTGCTGGACCGTGGAATATTGAACAGTATCGTGATGAAGCTGAGATTGACTTTGGAATTGCGCAAATGCCAACACTTAATGGTCAACCAACAAAAACATTTGCTGGTGCCCAGATGGTTGCGGTTTATAAGTATTCTAAAAACCAAGATGCAGCGATTAAATGGGTTGAATTTTTATTAAGTGATGTTGCGATGAAGCTCCAATATGACTTAAAATATAAGCTACCTGCGTTAAAATCTGAACTTCTTGCTGGAGTTGAAGGCGTCACCGATGATGAAGCATTAATGGCGATGTCTGCTCAATTAGAGACCTCAATTCCAATGCCTACCATCCCTGAAGTAGCGAGCTACTGGGGTCCAGGCGAAGCAATGATTAAAGCTGTTTGGAATGAAGGGAAAAGTCCAGAAGATGCTGCAACAGAAGCAGAACAAAATTACCGAACGCTATTAGGCTTAAAAGAGTAAAGTAATTTTAAAAATTAAGTGTGATGAGTGGTGGCAATACTGTTGCCACTCATCTCATTTATATCCAGGAGGCATAATTTGAAAATAGTTAGCTATTTAAAGGGGCTAGCTTCCGCAATTATTTGGGGATTAGGTCAATTTTTAAATAAACAATGGGTTAAAGGACTTATATTTTTAGCCTTATTTGCGGGTTTGATTGGGATTGAACTCGGAACATCCAATTATGGTAAAAAAATGCACGCTTATGATAAAATTCAAGGTCAAGATTATGGTGATATTTGGGTCCATAATGTTTTTGGCGAATGGTATTTAGAAGAAGCGGCATATGAGCCTTTTGAACAGTTTATTAAAACACAAGCATTAAAAAATAGTGAATTCAGGCAAATTTTTGGCAATGTTGAAGACATTGATTGGACTAATAAAAGTGTTAGATCACAAGCTATTAGGACACTTACTGAAGCAGAGTTTATTAGTTTTTTGGCAAGCGACTTAAAAGAAAATAATGAACCGACATACACTAATTTACTAACAGGTGACAAGTATTTATCAACTGATTTTTTGGCTTTAGGCTCAAGCGACAAATATTCTTTGAGCGAGACCGTTTATCGCGATGAAGGAGACATTTATTATACTCGCACCCAAACGAAAGATAAGGAAATAATTCATTTTATTGAAGTTGATATTTTAACAGGGGAGCGCAATGAAGAAAATATTATTGAATTAAAAGTCAATCAAAATTATGCAGATTTTGGCTTGGTTAGAATTAATAAAACAGGTTCACTTTTTAAAGATCAAACTGACCAATTTTTCTTGGAGATGAAAGAAGATAGTAAAACGATTTATCTCAATCTTTCAACAAAAGAAATTGTGACAGAGTTAGTTGATGTTTTAGAAGTGAAAATAGTGGGTAATAATGTTTATTTAAATAATAATCAATTTTATGATTTTTTTGACCCAGAGGTTAGTCAATACAAGCCAACAGCTTTTACGGATGTGTTTAGATATGCGATGAAAAGACACTATCAAAAAGCTAGTGTTACTGTCCACAACTCGGATTATAACCGTCTGATGTTGAAAGTTTATTTTGAAATAAATCAAGAACAAAAAGAAAAGTTTGTTAAAAGTTATGATAATTTTTTCTATGATAAAGCAGGAATGTTTATTCGTGGCTATTGGGCTGTAATTACTTTAGGAGAAGCTGACAACGGTGAATTTAACCAACACCGATTAACTTTAGCAAACGCTCTTATTGGAAATAGTGATGGCAGCAGTGTTCATAGCCTAAGAGACATTATTGAGGGCCGTGCGATAACTGTTGAAGGCCATATTACAAAAACACTCCTCCTGCAAGGTTTGATTTTTGTAATGTTGTCTGTCTTCTTTTTCTTCTTTATGGGATGGAGCATTACTGATGCTTACAAAGTCTCTGAAAAGAGACGCAAAAAAGAAGAAGTACTAGAGGGCAAGGAATATTTTAAAAATCTTTGGGAAAGTTCATTTGAATATATAATCTTATCACCTGCAATATTTGTTTTAGCGTTTATTTCGATAATGCCAATTATTTTCGGTTTTATTATCGCTTTTACAAGTATGGGTGGCGAAGGAGACGCTATTGCACGAGTCCATTGGGTTGGTTTACGAAACTTTTTCCGTCTTTTTGATTGGTCTAGTGGTTTAGGCGATTCCTTTGGAAAAGCTTTTTGGCGGGTTTTAACTTGGACAATTGTTTGGGCTGTGGGCTCAACCGCGACTGTCTTTTTTGGCGGTTTTATTCAAGCCTTAATTTTAAATAGTGAAAAAGTTGTTTTCCGTAAATTGTGGCGTTCAATTTTAATTTTACCGTGGGCTGTTCCAGCAATTTTAAGCCAAATGGTCTTTAGAGTTATGTTTAATGAAACAGGTTGGGTTAACCAAATACTTGAACAAATCGGACTTTATAAAGTGTTTATGAATTTGGGCATTTTAGGCGTTGGGCCGGGAGAAGTTAGTGGTTGGCGAAAAGTGTTTTATTTAGGCCACACCAACATTAATTGGTTGAACAACGCATTTAATCCTAACTTTGTAAGGGCCAGCTTAATCATTATCAATATTTGGCTTGGCTTCCCTTATTTTATGGCTTTAATGAGCTCTGTGATGACCTCGATTGATAAAACGCTTTATGAAGCTGCTGAGATTGATGGAGCGACAGGCTTACAAAAGATTAGATTTGTTACAGTACCGATGGTGCTTTATTCAACTGCGCCAATTTTAATTATGACATTTTCGGGAAACTTTAATAATTTTGGAGTAATTTATTTTATTACCCAAGGCGGTGTAGGGGCTGGCGATGCCTCGAGGGGTTTTGCCGGTGATACCGATATTTTAATTTCTTGGATGTATTCACTAACAGTTGATCACCAAATCTATAACATGGCTTCGGTGTTTTCGATATTAATATTCTTGCTTGTTGGTTCGCTTACAGCGTGGAACCTCTCACGAACAAGAGCATTTCAGGAGGACTAAACTATGTTTATTTATTTTCTTATTGCAGTTGGAGTAGTTTGGTTACTGTTGATCCATTCATCTTTAGTTTGCAATTATGCTAACCAAAAAGGGTATGAAGGAATAAAAGTTAGATTGATGGGACTAGTTCCAGTCTTCAGCTTTATCTACTACTATAAAAAACCAACAATTAAAGATGTTACTGTAAAAGTGAAACTGATAACGAGTTTTTATCCAAGACAACTAATCGCGACCATTTTAACTTATACTATTATCGTCATCTTAGCAGTTATAGTGGTTGTGCCAATAAGTGTGATTTTCTACGTTTCAATTTCAAACCACTTCTTAAGTACATTATTAATAACCTATTTTGGGATTGTTTTAGTTTTACTCCATCAAGGATTGGTAGTTGATTATGCTGCTAAAAGAGGCTATGAAGGTATAAAACCAGGAATAATTGGTTTAATCCCTGTTTTCGGGTTTGTTTATTACAGTAGAAAAAAGCCACTTCGTCAATTGCCGAAAGGAGTTTTAAAAAGAACTTTTAGTCCCCGCAATGTCCTCTCAAGATTTTTAATTTATGCTGAGATTACGCTTCTTGTTGTAATAGTTTTAATTCCAGTTGTTTATATGATTGGCCTCTCACTTGATCCACGTTATCAATCTGAGATTCCAAAAACAATTTGGCCAACTGCGCCAAGCCTTAATTCATATAGATATTTATTCCAAGAAACTCATTTTGCAATATGGTATAAAAACACCTTTATTATCGCATTAATTAATATGATATTTGGAACTTTAATCGTTACTGGAGCTGCTTATGTCTATGCGAGATATTCCTTTAAAGGCAAGAAAAGCAGTTTATTGGGTTTGTTAGTATTACAATCATTCCCAACTTTCTTAGGCTTGCTTGCAATGTATGTTTTGTTTGAAACATTTGGTTTACTCAATAAGCCAAACGCACTTTCGATTTTATATATTGGGGGAGCGATTCCAGGTAACCTATGGTTAATTAAAGGATTTTTATCGCAAATTCCGAAAGACCTTGATGAATCTGCAGAAATTGATGGCGCTAATAAACTGCAAATTTTCTTTAGAATTATTTTGCCTCTTTCAGTGCCGATTATTACATTCGTAGCGGTTAGTCTGTTTATGGCTCCGTGGATGGATTATATGTTGCCGGGATACTTACTTGGTAACCCACCGCCATCGATTGAAGAACCAACCAAACTTTGGACACTTGCAATTGGACTATTTAGAATGGTATCTGATAATTACTACATGAACTATTCTGCCTTCGCAGCTGGAGCGATTATTGTAGGATTGCCGATTACTGTTTTATATGTTGCCTTCCAAAAGTTCTTAATTGAAGGAATAACTGCAGGAGCAACCAAAGGTTAAAATTAAACTATCATTAAGGCGCGATTTTCGAATCGTGCTTTTTTTTTCGCAAATTTAAAAAAATAATCTTGTTAATGACATGAAAACAGATGAAAAACATTCAATTTTAAGATATAATACTACATAGTAGGTGATTTGATGAAAGAGCATTCGAATTTTATTAAAACGATTATGGCCGCAGACTTAGAGTCAGGGAAACACACTAAAATTATTACAAGATTTCCGCCAGAGCCTAACGGTTATCTTCATATCGGTCATGCCCGAGCTTTGACGATAAATTTTGAGTTAGCTAAAGTGTTTGGTGGAACGACATATCTACGTTTTGATGATACAAACCCTGAACAAGAAGATATTAAATATGTCAATTCAATAATTGAAGATATTCACTGGCTGGGGTTTGTTCCGGAAAAGATTTTTTACGCAAGCGATTATTTCCAAGAGATGTATCAAAGAGCAATCTTACTAATACAGCGCGGTCTCGCTTATGTCGATGATCAAACCGCTGAGGAAATCTCTTTAACAAGAGGTAGTTTAACTGAACCGGGTAAACATTCACCTTATCGCAATCGGAGTGTTGAAGAAAACTTAACTCTTTTTGATAATATGAAAAAAGGACTTTATAAAGTAGGCGAGAAAGTTTTGCGCGCTAAAATAGATATGGCAAGTCCTAACATGAATATGCGCGATCCAGTTATTTACCGGATTTCTTATGAACCGCATTATAGAACCGGTAGCGAATGGTGTATTTATCCGCTTTATGATTATGCACATCCACTTGAGGATGCTATTGAAGGAATAACTCACTCGCTTTGTAGTTTAGAGTTTGAAGACCATCGGCCACTTTATGATTGGGTTGTTAAAGAGACCCAAATGCCAAATGTTCCACGCCAAATCGAATTTGGAAGATTAAATATTGAAAATACTGTAATGAGCAAAAGGTATTTAAGGCAGCTAGTGGAACGCGAAAAAGTGACTGGTTGGGATGATCCGCGAATGCCCACCCTGTCTGGACTTCGAAGAAGAGGCTACTCTCCCGAAGCGATTAAAGAATTTATTTTAGCAACGGGTCTTTCAAAAAACAACTCAACAGTCTCAAGGGAAATGCTAGAAGCTTATCTCAGAGATGATTTGCAAACCAAAACAGCTAAAATTATGGCTGTGATAAAACCACTTAAGGTAACTGTAACAAATTATCCGGAAGGCGAAGTCGAAAAAATTCAAACTCTCCTTGATCCCCAAGATGAATCAAAAGGCTTTAAAACACTTTATTTTTCGCGACACCTTTATATTGACCGCGATGATTTTTTAGTTGAAAAACCAAACAAACGTTGGAAAAGACTTTCTAAAGGCTTAGAGGTAAGACTATTTAACGCTTATTTTATTCACTGTCATGAGGTGGTTTATGACCAAAAAGGTGAAGTTAAAGAAATTTTAGTTACCTATGATAAAGAGACAAAAAGTGGTACCGGATTTACAGCTAGAAGGCCCAATGGCACAATTTCATATGTTGAGGCCACAACAGCCTTAAAAGTTAGATTTAATCTTTTTGGGCCGCTAGTTTTTGATGGTGAAGAACCATTTTTAGAGCGACTTAATCCAAATTCTTGGCTTGTTGAAGAAGGTTTTGTTGAAAAAGCATTTGAAGGGATTAAAGAGGCAGTTCAATTAATGCGAATCGGCTATTTTATTCAAGATAATAAAACCGAGAAAAGAGTTCTTAATCGAATTGTTGAACTTAGAAGTTCATACAAATAATTTAATAAAAGGGAGCATTCCCTTTTTGTTTAGGAGCAGATATGTTGGATTTATCAAACATTAATAAAACTCAAGAAAAAGCAATTAAAGCAATCAAAGGACCAGTGGCAGTTATCGCTGGAGCCGGAAGCGGTAAAACAAGAACGCTTACTTATCGAATTGCTTATTTGATTTATAGTGGAGTTGACCCTGATTCAATAGTCGCTGTTACATTTACCAATAAAGCGGCAGCAGAAATGAAACAAAGAGTAATCAATTTAGTCGGAGAGCAAGCTAAAGAAATAAATATCTCAACATTTCATTCTTTTTGTGCGCAGTTTTTAAGACGAGAAATTCAAAACTTAGACAGATTATTCAATCACCGTTTTTTAATTATAGATGAAGACGATTCTAAACAAATAATCCGTGATACAGTTAAACAATTGAAGTACGATAGCGACCGTTATAATTCGAATCGCCTTAAAAGTATTTTTTCAATGTTTAAAAATGACCAAATAGATCTTTTAGATTTTCCCGAAATGCAAATCTTGCAAAACTATAATAAATATCTTGAAGAAAACAACTCTTTAGATTTTGATGATTTAATAAATTTAACTATTGAAGTGTTAAAAAGGCGCGATGATGTAAAAAAACACTATAATAATCGCTATCAATATTTACTAATTGACGAGTTTCAAGATACAAATAAAAACCAATATCAATTAATTAAGTTATTAGCTGGGAAATCAAAAAATATCTTTACAGTTGGCGACCCAGACCAAAGTATTTACTCCTTTCGGGGCGCAAACTATGAAAATCAAAAACTTTTTATCGATGAATTTGACCCTAAAATAATTATTCTTGAACAAAACTATCGGTCGACAATGAATATTTTGAAAGCGGCCAACAAACTTATTGCTTATAATGTTGAACGGACAGCAGATAAAGAACTAAAAAGCGAATTGGGAAGCGGAAGCGAAGTAATTTTTGAAACGCGGCAAACTGACCGTGATGAAGCTTATTTTGTAACAAGAGCGATTGAAATTTTAGTTTCTAGTGGCTACTCTTATAGCGATATTGCGGTTTTATATCGCAGTAATTCAATTAGTAGAATCTTTGAAGAATCATTTATTAAAGAACGAATTCCTTATGTTGTTTATGGCGGAACTTCCTTTTTCTCGCGCAAAGAAGTTAAAGATATTCTGGCATATTTAAGGGTTGTTTTAAACCGTCATGATAATATCTCTTTTAAAAGAATTGTTAACACTCCTAGAAGAAAAATAGGGGCTGTTACGATTGGAAAACTAGAAGCTTATAGCAATGTTTTTAGTACAAGCTTATATGACGCAATCGAGCATGCAGATTTAGGTCCTCAGCAAAAAGCAAGCCTTAATAATTTTAAACACACACTTGATCTAATTGAAGCAGAAATCAAAAAAACTACCGACTTAACAAAAATAGTTGATCTAGTCAATGATTATAGTGGCTATAAACAAATGCTAATTTCTGAAGGTCATGAATCTAAAGATCGTCTTGAAAACATTCAAGAATTAAAAGCGATTTTTTATGCTTACTCTTTGGAAGACAATGACGATATTTTTCAAGCGATTGAAGCTGTTTTAGATGATTTATCTTTAAAGACAAACCTCGATATTGATGATACTGAAAATACAGTAAAACTTGCGACTGTTCATCAAGTTAAAGGTTTAGAATTTAAGGTTGTCTTTGTTGTCGCATTAGAAGAAACAATTTTTCCTGCCCAAGCTTCAATGTTTTCCTCAATAGATTTAGAAGAAGAAAGAAGAATTTGTTATGTTGCGGTTACTAGAGCGAAAGAAAGACTTATTCTCTCTCACGCTCTACAGCGTTACCGTTTTGGTGAAGTTAAATGGTTAATGCCTTCAAGATATATTAATGAAATGCGTTCTTTAAAAGAAGAAATTGAAGTCATAGAAGAGACAAGCCAGGTAGATTTAGAGCCTTTGAGTTTAGGCGATCGTGTTGAGCATCCAAATTACGGTTTTGGAGTTGTCGTTGCTTTAGATGATGAAGTTGTCAAGGTTGCATTCGGTCATGATTTTGGCTTAAAAATATTTAAACGCGATCATCCAATTATAAAAAAAGTAAAAAAGTAGCTCAGTTGTTAAATATCAATTGAGGTGATATTTAATGCTTAATCAAAATCAAAGGAAAGCGGTATTTGCCAATGACCGCTTTATTTTTTTACTAGCCGGAGCTGGGACAGGTAAAACAAGAGTCATTGTTGAACGAGTGAAAAGAATGTTAAAAGAGGGTCTAAATCCAGCCAAAATGTTGATTATTTCATTTACTAAAAAAAGTGTTGGAGATTTAAAATGGCGCTTAAATGAAAGAAAAGATTTATTAATAACGACATTTCATGGGTTTTGTTATAAAATGTTAAAAGAAGAAAGAGAATTAAACATTGTCGAAGAAGAGAAATTAATCGAAAAAGGATTTAACAAAGATCAATTAAATTTAATTGAAATAACAAAAAGAGCGAACAAAAAAACTAAGTTAACAATAAAGTATCAAAAGTTTCTCCAAGAAAACAAGTGGTTAGATTTTTCAGATTTAGAGATTTTATTAAATAAAAGATTGGCGACAGATAAAAGATTCAAACAAACCTTAAAAGCGAACTATAAGTATATTTTTATTGATGAGTTTCAAGACACGTCAATGGTTCAATTTTTAATGTTAAAACACTTTAAAAGTAACACCAATCAAATCTTTTGTGTTGGCGATCCTAATCAAAGCATTTATGCTTTTAGAGGTGCTTCTGAAAAAGTAATAAATGACTACATAAAATATTTTAAAGCTAAAATATATTATTTAGATTTAAACTATCGTTCAGGGGAAAATATTGTTAGAGCTGCAAATAATGTAATAAGATATAATAAAAGTGGCTTTAAGCAAAAACTATTTACACGCTTAAAAGAAAAGAGTATAGTAGTAGTTAAGTATTTTGTAAATGAAGAGAGGCAAACAGATTTTATCTATTCTGAAATTTATCAACTTCTAACAGCAGGATTCAAACAAGAAAAAATCGCAATATTATATCGTAATCATTATTTTGCGAATAAAATCAAAGCAAGAATTTTTCAAGGTTATTATCAGAGGATTAACTGCCTAACAATCCATCAAGCAAAAGGGTTAGAGTTTGATATTGTTTTCCTGATTAACTTACAAGAAGGCGATTTACCACATTATCAATCTGAATTAAGTGAAGAGCGAAGACTCTTTTATGTGGCAATAACAAGAGCCAAAAAAAGACTTTATCTTTTAGCTAAAACTGACATGAAAAAACCTTCGCGCTTCATTAGAGAATGTTTTGTTTAAGTAAAATAAAAAAATTATAATAACCAATAATAAAATTTTGTTAACCAATGTTTAAGTAGGAGTTTTCCTTTTTCAAAATAAAGAAAAAAACAGTTATGATAAAGGAAAATAAGATAATATTATGGTATAATAATAACGGTGATTTTATGAATGAAATTGCAAAAAGAATGCATGAATTAGAAAAGTTAATCAAGCAGGCAAATTATGAATATCATACACTTGATAAACCTGTTATTTCAGATTATCTTTATGACCAATATTTAAATGAATTAATTCGATTGGAAGAGCAGTATCCGAACTTAAAAAGCATTGATTCACCAACGATGAAAATCGGTGGTGTTATTTTAGAAAAATTTAATAAAATTGAACATCAAACTCCAATGATGAGTCTTTCTAATGTTTTTAATTTTGAAGAGCTAAAACAGTTCGATTTAAGAATCAGAAAAGAGGTTGAAGATTTTAATTATGATCTTGAACTGAAAATAGATGGCCTCGCAATTAGTTTAGTTTATGAAAATGGAATTTTACAAACTGCAGCTACAAGAGGTGATGGTTTAGTTGGCGAAGATGTTACTTTTAATGTAAAAACAATCAAAAGCGTTCCTCTTAAGTTAAATGAACCAATTTCGGTTGTTGTTCGCGGAGAAGTATTTATGCCTTACAAATCTTTTGAGTCTCTTAACAAAAGGCGGACTGCTGTTGGTGAAGAAGTATTTAGTAATCCTCGAAACGCTGCTGCAGGGACAATTAGACAACTAGATTCTTCTATTGTGGCAAAAAGAAATCTAGATTTATTTTCTTATACAATTGTTGAACCGGAAAAATATAATTTAAAAACCCAAAGCGAAGTTTTAGCATATCTTAAAAAATTAGGATTAAAGATAAATCCTTTTTCGGATGTTGTTGAAAACATTGAACAAGCAATTGAAAAAATAAAAAAATATGATGAATTAAGAAAGACTCTTTCTTATGATACTGATGGTGTTGTAATCAAGGTCGATAATTTAGATTTATATGAAAAAATAGGTTATACTACAAGACACCCTAAATGGGCAACGGCTTATAAATTTGCCCCAGAGGAAGCCTTAACAAAACTTAAAGAAATAACTTTTCAAGTTGGGAGAACGGGAATGATTACTCCAGTAGCGGAATTAGACCCAGTATTTGTTAGTGGTTCAGTAGTCAGAAGAGCAACCCTCCACAATGAAGATTTTATTAAAGCTTTAGATGTTCAAATTGGTGATTATGTAATAATTAGAAAAGCAGGCGAAATTATTCCTGAAGTAGTTAGAGTTGAATTTGAAAAAAGAGTTAACACGACACCTTTTTCAATGATTGAAAATTGCCCTTCTTGTGGCCAAAAGATTTATCGCGATTTGTCTGGTGCTGATTGGTATTGTCTAAATCCGCTTTGTCCGGCTCAAAGAGTTAATAAAATAATTCATTTTGCCTCTCGGGATGCGATGAATATAGACTCTTTAGGAGAAAAAGTGGTTAAACAATTATATGAGCATGGTCTTTTAAAAGAGATAAGTGATGTTTATCGTTTAAAAGATTATCGTGAACAATTAATCCAATTGGAAAGAATGGGAGAAAAAAGTGTAGATAACCTTTTAAATGCGATTGAAGAATCTAAGAGTAGATCTTTAGATCGGCTCGTTTTTGGGTTAGGGATTAGACATGTTGGCGCAAAAGTTGCAAAAATTTTAGTCTCTCATTATCCAACACTAGAATTATTGAGTGATGCAAAAAAAGAAGATCTCTTAAATATCTTTGAAATTGGTGAAGCGATTGCAACCAGTGTTGAAGTCTTTTTTAGTAGCGAATATGCTAACCTTTTAGTTGCACAGTTTAAAGAGTTTGGGCTTAATTTAAGTTATCAACAAAGAGTAGTAGAAAAACAGAGCCTTTTTAGAGATAAGGTTGTTGTCTTAACGGGAAAGCTTGAAAACTTTACCCGCAATGAGGCTAAAGAAATTATTGAATCATTGGGCGGAAAAATAACTTCAAGAGTAAGTGGCAATACTGATTATGTATTAGTTGGAAGCGAGCCGGGTTCAAAATATGATGAAGCACAAAGACTTGCTGTTCAAATAATTTCTGAACAGGAGTTTATGGAGATGATTAAAGATGATTGATGATGCGATAGTAATTAAAGGCGCAAAAGAAAACAATTTAAAAAATATTGATTTAACACTGCCCAAAAATAAGTTAATAGTTTTTACAGGTCTATCTGGCTCAGGGAAATCTAGTTTAGCATTTGATACTTTATATCAAGAAGGGCAGAGAAGATATGTTGAATCTTTAAGCAGTTATGCAAGACAGTTTTTAGGCTCATATGAAAAACCTAATGTTGAAAGAATTGATGGTTTAAGTCCTGCGATTTCAATCGATCAAAGAACAACCTCAAAAAACCCCAGAAGTACAGTCGGAACAAATACTGAGATATATGATTTCTTAAGACTCCTTTATGCGAGAATTGGTGTTCCTTATTGTCCGGGAACGAATATTCCTCTAACTAAACAAACAATAGAAGAGATGACTAATCGGGTTTTACAATTAACAGAAAACAGCAGAATTATTATTTTATCACCAGTTGTAAAACTGAAAAAAGGAACTCATAAAAAGTTGTTGGATGATTTGCGAAAAGAAGGCTTTGTTAGAGTTAAAATTAATGGGGAAGACATTGATTTAGATGAGGCTATTGTTTTAGAAAAAAATAAGGCTCATACGATCTCAATAGTCGTTGACCGTTTAATTATAAGAGATAATATCGAATCGCGTTTATATGATTCAATCGAGCTCGCTAGTTTAAAATCTGGGGGCTTTGTTGATATTGAGGTGATTGGCGGGAAAACGCTTCATTTCTCGGAAAACTATAGTTGTGAAGATATGGAATTTATCATTCCAGATTTAGAACCAAGACTGTTTTCTTTTAACTCTCCAATCGGCGCTTGTCCAGAATGCAATGGAATCGGAAAGAAACTCAACGTTAGTGAAAAGTTAGCGATTGACTTTGATAAAAGTATTAATGAAGGGGGAATTTTACCATATAAAAATCAAGAACCAGATAATTTACAAGGCCAAGAACTAACTCAAGTTTGCCAACATTATAAGATTGATATGGATGTACCTATTAAAGAAATTCCCCGTGAAAAGTTAGACATTATTTTTTATGGAACAAAAGAAAAAATTCATATTAAAACAATCAGTTCAAGCGGTAGAATTCACGAATCAATTAGAGAATTTGAAGGAGTGCTTTCAAATCTTGATCGACGTTACATGGAGACTCAAAGCACTTGGATAAGAGAATGGATTGAATCATATTTAACAGAATCTGTCTGTCCATCTTGTGGCGGAAAAAGATTAAACCCTCAAGCTTTAAGTGTTAAAGTTGGTGGGCTGGATATTGCAAGTTTAACTTTTAAATCAATTGGGGAAACAATTGAATTTTTTGCTAGCCTAAAACTCGATCCGACAAGTACTCAAATTGCAAAAACAATTTTATCGGAAGTAAAAGATCGACTTACATTCCTTCAAAATGTCGGACTCGATTATTTAACTTTATCTCGTGAAACCCTAACTCTTTCTGGTGGGGAAGCTCAAAGAATTAGACTTGCAACTCAAATAGGTTCAAGTTTAAGTGGTGTTTTATATGTTTTAGATGAACCATCAATCGGTTTACATCAAAGAGATAATAAAATGTTAATTAACACCCTAAAGAAAATGCGTGATTTAGGAAATACATTAATCGTAGTCGAACACGATGAAGAGACAATGTTAGAAGCTGATTATTTAGTTGATATTGGTCCTGGGGCTGGAATTCACGGAGGCTATGTGGTCGCTGCCGGAACACCGCTTGAAGTTAAAAAATCTCAAAAATCTATTACGGCTCAATATTTAAATGGTACAATGAAAATAGAAGTACCAGAAAAACGGCGCACTCAAACTAAAGAAGGTTTAAAAATAATAAATGCTCGCCAAAACAATCTTCAAAACATTGATGTGTTTTTCCCTTTAGGAAACTTAATTGTTGTAACGGGAGTTAGTGGCTCAGGAAAATCTAGTTTGATTAATGAATGTTTATATAAAGGGCTTCATATGATGCTTTATCGCTCCAAAGAAGAACCGGGCTTGTATGATCGAATTATCGGCGCTGAAAAGATAAAAAGAATTATTGAAATTTCACAAGCACCAATTGGCAGGACTCCAAGGAGTAACCCCGCAACATACACTGGGGTGTTTGACCATATTAGAGATTTATACGCAACTACAAATGAAGCGAAAGTAAGAGGCTTTACAAAGTCGCGATTTTCCTTTAATGTTAAAGGTGGACGCTGTGAGTCTTGTCGCGGAGATGGCGTGACTAGAATTAGTATGCATTTTCTTCCTGACGTTTTTGTAAAATGTGAAGTTTGTGGCGGAAAAAGATATAATAGAGAAACACTTCAAGTTAAATATAAAGGGAAAAATATTGCCGATATTCTTGATTTAACTGTCGAGGATGCCTTAGAGTTTTTTAAAAATATTCCAAGAATAAAAAACAGACTTCAAACTCTATTTGATGTTGGTTTAGGCTATATCAAATTGGGTCAATCTGCCACAACCCTTTCTGGCGGAGAAGCTCAAAGAGTAAAACTGGCTAGTGAATTATACCGAAGAATTACGCCAGAATCGCTTTATATTTTAGATGAACCCACTACTGGACTTCATTCAGATGATGTTAAAAGATTGATGAATGTTATTAATAGAATAGTTGATGAAGGGGCAACAGTGATTATTATTGAACATAATTTGGATGTTATAAAAAATGCTGATTATATTATCGATTTAGGTCCTGAAGGAGGCTTTAATGGTGGTAAAATAGTCGCCCTTGGAACACCAGAAGAAATTGCTTTAAATAAAGATTCTTATACTGGGATGTATTTGAAAAAAGTATTGGCGAGGAAGTAATGAAGACGGAAAAACCAGACAAAAAAATAATTGAAGAAGATCAGTTGACAGAGGAAGAGAAAAAAGCAGTTGAAGAATTAGAAGCTCAATTACGAAAAATGATCGAAAAAGACGAAATATACCAACGCCAAAAACGTATTGGGCTGTTGTTTTCGCCTGGACTTCATCACAATTTTTTTATCCATAACATTTTAATTATTTTAATTAATACAATTGTTTTATCTTCTGTTATTGGCCTAACAACTTTTGGCAATGTAAATCATTTAGTGATGTATTTTTTAGGCGTACTTTTATTTACATTTTTTGAACTATATATTAAACTAATAGTATTCAAGTTTCTTTCTGGCTTGATTAATAAGTCATTGGGATTACTTAGTTTAGTTTATGTTACACCACTGTTTTACTTGAGTATTGTTTATATCGGACAAGTAACATTTGATAAAATTTATCAAGGTGTTGTTGTGTTTATATTATTTGTTTTGATTAGATTTATTTTGTCTTATTATATTCGGACATTCTTTTATAGTAGGAGGAACAAACAATGAAAGGAATTAAGGTTGCACATTTAATTAAAGATAATAATCTTGAAATACTAGCAGGGAAAGATGGAGTTAACAAACTTATTACAGAAATGATGATCTCAAGGCCGGGAATTGAATTAGCCGGTTTTATGGAGTTTTTCGACCCCAAAAGAGTAATTTTAATTGGTTCCAAAGAATTTTCTTTCTTTAATTTATTTGATAAAATGATTCAAGAAGTTAGATTGAGAGAAATTTTTCAATTGGAACCACCAGCAGTCATTTTTTCCACAAATGTTGAAGTAAGTGAACTTTTTAAAAAAATGGGGACAGAATATAATGTTCCAATTTTAAAAAGTCAACTGCGAACAACCGCAATTAACTCAAAATTATATAGCTATCTTCAAGATCACCTCTCCCCTAGACAAACAATTCATGGCGTTTTGCTCGACATCAATGGGATGGGAACACTTGTAATTGGAAAAAGCGGAATCGGTAAAAGTGAAACGGCTTTAGAGCTGGTGAAACTTGGCCACATGCTGATAAGCGATGATCGGGTAGACGTCTTTCAAAAAGATGTTGGGATTTTGGTTGGTGAAGCTCCGAGAATCTTAGAAAGATATTTAGAAGTAAGAGGGATTGGGATTGTTGATGTCGTCTCAATGTATGGTGTTGGCGCCTATCGGGAGTCTAAACAGATAAGATTAGTTGTAGAGTTAGAAAAATGGGAAGATTTTAAAAATTATGATAGACTAGGGTTAGATTCTAAAACGATTAAATATTTTGATACTGAAATTCCGAAAGTAATAATTCCAGTCTTACCGGGAAGAAATGTTGCATTATTAGTGGAGTCTGCAGCGATGAATCAAAAACTTAAATATTTAGGCTATCATGCGGCATTTAATTTAACACGCGAAGTAATGAGGAGCATTAAAGAAAATGAAAAAGAATAACGAGATTAAAGAAAATAAATTAATGATTCATTTTAAACAATATAAACAACCTTATCTAATTGGGGTTGGCTTTGTCTTATGGTTTGTTTTATTATTGTTTTTGGCGACATTAGGCCAAAAACCACCTTATAATAATATTGCAGTTTCCTTTTTTGGCCTTTCAATAGCCTGGTATGCAATATTTATTTTATCCGGTATTGGCTTTGCAGTAACCTTAGCCCATCGAGAAGCTCATTTTCTTGACATTAACGTTGACCATTTTTTTGATTCAGTTTTATTTGGGATTCCGATTGGAGTAATTGGAGCGCGGATTTATTATGTAATTTTTGAACCAGTGGATAGTTTTGCAGAAGTATTCAATATTGCAGGTGGTGGACTTGCGATACATGGTGTTATTATTGCGGTACTAATCTTTATATTAATTTATACCAAAATTCGCAAAATTAATTTATTCGCTTTTTTAGATCTCATAGCGCCTGGTTTTTTAATCGCACAAGTGTTGGGTAGATGGGGTAACTTCTTTAATCAAGAGGCGCATGGCGGCCCAATTAAACCGGAGACATTAAAGGTGTTAAAAAAAGTAATGCCCAATTTTATTATTGAAAACATGAACATCAATGGAACTTATTTTCATCCGACATTTTTATATGAAGGTCTTTGGAACTTTTTAGGATTTGTGCTTATATTAATATTTAGAAGAAAAAGGGTTTTTAAATTAGGAGATATATTTGGATTTTATTTAATTTGGTATGGGCTTGGCAGAGGTCTTTTGATTGAGCCGTTTAGAACTGATCCGCTTTTAATTGGTGAGACTTTAAGAGTAAACGTTCTTTTTTCACTAACCTTATTTGTCTTAGGCGGTGTTGCTTATATTGTTGTTAAAAATATTATTAGAAGAGATTTGCCGTATTACATCGATGTGGTAAGAGAAAACGAAGAACAAGCCTTAAAAAAGTTATCAGAGAAAAAATTTAAATTTAGAAAAAAAACAAACAGTAAATAGGTGAAAAAAACAATGATTTTTGATTTAGTAATAATTGGGGCAGGTCCTGCTGGTATTACTGCAGGCATCTACGCAAAACGAGCAAATTTAAATGTTGCTGTAATTGAAAAAGGAGCTCCAGGAGGCCAAATGATTAACACATCAGAAATTGAAAACTATCCTGGATTTGCGAAAATTGGCGGCGCTGACCTCGCGCTTGAAATGTTTAATCACGGCATGAGTTTAGGTGTGCAATATATTTTTGATGATGTTGTTGAATTAAAAGATGGCAAGCTTAAACAAATAATTACCAAAACAAACTCTTATCAAGCGAAAGCTGTTATTATTGCCACTGGTGCTAGTCCGAGAAAACTAAATTTAGAACACGAAGAGATGTTATCTTCAAAAGGAATTAGTTGGTGTGCAATTTGTGATGGACCAATATATAAAGGAAAAGATGTCGTTGTTGTTGGTGGGGGAAATAGTGCCGTCGAAGAAGCGAGTTATTTAGCTGCAATCGTTAAGAGTGTAACAATAATTCAAAACTTAAAAGAATTAACTGCTGATAAAAAAGCGATTGAAATCTTGTTGAAAAAAGAAAATGTTAAAATTCATTATCAATCAACGGTTCAAGAGTTTTTAATTGATGAAAATAACAACCTTATTGGTGTTAAGATTAAAACCGGAAATGCGCAGTTTAAAACTATCAAAACTGATGGCGTTTTTGAATATATTGGTTTAAAGCCTGAGACAGCGGCTTTTACTGGGTTGAGAATATTAAATGATTATGGTTATATTCCAACGGATGAAAACATGGCGACCAAACTAGCAGGTATTTTTGCGGTTGGCGATGTCAGAGAAAAACAGATTAGACAAGTTGTTACTGCAACAAATGATGGAGCAATAGCTGTTCAGAGTGTGTTTAAATATTTAGAAACGTGGTTGTAATATGACTTTTGCAAGAACTGTAAAAGAAGAATTAGTTCATCTTAAAACAAATAAAAGCGAAAAATTAGCAGAGCTTTCTGCATTACTTCATCTTGGAAGTGAAGTAGTAATAAATAATAAAGGTCTTTTTATTGTTTTTCGCTCTACCAATATTGCCTTGACAAGGCATTTTTTTAAGTTAATTAAGAAACTTTATAATGCTGAAATGGAAATAGCTACAAGCAGAACAAGCTTTAAGACGATTGAATTATCGGTTCTTGTTAAAACTCAAACTCAAAATATAGCTTCAGAAACAAGTTTGATTTATGAAAGCTTAAGTGATTATGAACTGCTTACAATCGAGCGTCCTTGTAAACAAGCTTATTTAAGAGGGGCATTTTTAGCTAGCGGTTCAATTAATAATCCAATTAAACCTAATTATCATTTAGAAATATTTGCAAAATCAAAAACTAATGCAATTTTTACCCAAAGATTAATGAATCACTTTAACTTAAATGCCAAGATTGCAAAAAGAAGAAATGGTCTAATAGTTTATTTAAAAGAAGCAGAAGCAATAAGTGAGTTTTTAAAGGTTGTCAATGCTTATGAGAGTGTTTTTCATTTTGAAGATTTAAGAATTCATCGCGATTTTAACAATTCAATCAATCGTTTGATTAATATTGAAATTGCTAATGAGAAGAAAACGTTAAAAGCTGCTAACCAACAATTAAAACAAATAAAATTTATTAAACAATATAAAAACTTTGATATGCTTGAACCTTCCTTGAAACAGATAATCGCATTGAGAGAGGAAAACCCAACGGCATCACTAAATGAACTTAGTCTTGCTTATGAAGAAAAAACAGGCGAGAAAATCAGTAAAAGCGGCATTAATCATCGCCTTCAAAAAATTAAAGAACTTTCAATTGAAATTATTAAAACAATTAAAGAGCAAGAGAAGCAACAATGATAATGTTGTATAATAATTAAAAATTATGTATAATGTAAAAAGATGCGAGGAGGCATAAAAGATGGCTAAAAAGAAAAAAAAGCAACCTTTGCCAGCAAAGAAAACGGAAATAAAGCCAAAGCCAAATAAGCAATTGAAAATAGTATTTTTAACAACTGTAAGTGTTTTAGTAGTTGCAGTTTTAGTTGTAGTTTTGTGGTGGGTTTTTAAAGATCAAGAAGATCCAGAAAAGCCACTTAGTCGTTTTGAAGAAATTACTCATATCTCAGTTGAACAATATCAAGTAATCTTAAATCAAATCGAAATAAGTGATTTGGATGATGAAGAAAAAGAACAATTCGAAGCTCTTGAACTTAAGCATGATGTTTATGTATTGGTCTACAGTAACGATTATGATGTTTGTGTTGGTTGTGGAGAAATAGAAGAGATTATAAATGAAAAAAATGCAATCGAAAATAAAAACTTCACGATTTTGGTTTTGCATTATGAGGAAAACTTAGAGATTGACAATTTAATTGGAGATAATTATTTACCCAATGTACCAGTTTTAATTCACATTGAAGGTGAAACTGTTGCAGAAGATGGGATTTATACTGATGATTTAGCAATTAAAAGAGCTTTAAGTTTTTTGAATTAAAGAGTAATTTAACCCTTTCGGTACTGTAAGGAGGTAGAAATGGATAACAAATTAGTTATTGAAGTAGCAAAAAATTTAGAGGTCAAAATCGGTCAGGTAGAACAAGTCTTAGCGCTTTTAAATGAAGGAAATACTATTCCTTTTATCGCTAGATATCGAAAAGAGATAACGGGCGGTCTCGATGAGGAACAAATCAAAGACATTCATCGTGAATGGAGCTATAGTGTTAATTTGCAAAAACGAAAAGAAGATGTGATTCGTTTAATTGATGAAAAAGAAATGTTAACTGATGAATTGCTTAATCAAATTAATGAAGCAACTAAATTAGTTGATGTTGAAGATCTCTATCGACCGTATAAGGAAAAGAAAAAAACAAAAGCTACAGAAGCTATTAAGTTAGGATTAGAGCCGCTTGCGGAGTGGATTTTAACTTTCCCTGAAGAGGGAGATTTAAATGCTGAAGCAGAAAAATACATTACCGAAGAGGTTAAGACAACCAAGGAAGCGATTGAAGGTGCTGGCTTTATTATTGCCGAGAGAATAAGTGATAATGCTGATTATCGTAAAGCTTTGCGCGAAGAGATGTTTAAAGAAGGCTTTATTACAAGTAAAGCCCGCAAAGGTGCTGCTGAAAATGACCCTAGAGGAATATTTCAACAATATTATGATTACGAAGAAGGTATTGCAGCAATTGCTCACCACCGCGTTTTAGCGATTAACCGCGCTGAGAGCCTAAAGCTTGTGAATGTTTCTATTGAAGCTGATCGAGATAAAATTCAAGAATTTTTGGAAGCGAAAGTTATTATTAAAGAATCAATCGTTAATTCCAACATCAGAATTTTTATTGCAGACTCAATTAGGCGTTTGATTTATCCCTCATTAGAACGCGAAATAAGAAGCAATTTAACGGAGCAAGCTGAAGAAGATGCGATTGACATTTTCGCAATCAACTTAAAGAACCTTTTACTCCAGCCACCGATGAAGGATAAGATTGTTTTAGGAGTAGACCCAGCATTTAGAACTGGCTGCAAATTAACTGTAGTTAATGAACAGGGAACAGTTCTAGCTAAAGATGTTATTTATCCCCATGAGAAATATATTGGTGAAAAGGGCTATGAGGTTAGAATTCCCCAATCAGAGAAAATTGTTTTACAATTAATTGCGAAACATAATGTGGATATAGTAGCGATTGGTAACGGAACTGCCTCTAGAGAAACAGAAGCGTTTATTGCTAAATTAATTAAAGAAAACAAGCTGCCAACAAAATATGTAATTGTTGATGAATCTGGTGCCTCTGTATATTCAGCAAGTGAATTGGCGAGAAAAGAGTTTCCAGATTATTCAGTTGAAGAAAGAAGTGCAGTTTCAATCGCAAGAAGACTTCAAGACCCACTTTCTGAATTAGTTAAAATTGATCCTAAATCAATTGGTGTTGGACAATATCAACACGATGTTAGTCAAAAGAAATTATCAGAAACACTTGATTTTGTTGTAAGTAATGCAGTTAACCAAGTTGGAGTTAATGTTAATACAGCATCGGAATCGTTATTAAATTATGTTTCAGGTTTAGATAGAACCATGGCAAAAAATATCGTTAAATATCGCGAAAAGCATGGTAATTTTGTCAACCGCGAACAACTTTTAAACGTTCCTCGGATTGGCGAAAAATCATTTGAACAAGCAGCAGGTTTTTTAAGAATTATTGATGGGAACGAAGGTCTTGACATGACATCTATTCACCCTGAGAGTTATGAAGTTGCGAGACAAATAATGAAAAATTACAACATTGCCCCTAATATATTTGGGAAAAATGAAGTAAAATTAATTGTTGAGTTTATGGACCGCGCTAGGCTTAGAAGTGATCTTAATATCGATGTTTATACTCTAAATGATATTTTAGATGCGTTTGTTCAACCACTTAGAGACCCAAGAGATGAGTTTAGCGCTCCACAACTTAGAAGCGATATTTTGAATCTTGAAGATTTAAAACCGGGAATGCAACTAGAGGGAACAGTTAGAAATGTGGTTGCTTTTGGAGCTTTTGTTGACTGTGGGTTAGAGGAAGATGGATTAGTTCATATTTCCAAAATGAGCACTCGGTTCGTAAGAAATCCCAATGATATAGTTCAAGTGGGAGATATCATTAAAGTGTGGGTTTTAGATGTTGATACTAAGCGGAGAAAAGTTTCCCTCTCAATGGTTCCACCACGCAAAAATAATTAAAGAAAATAGTATATATTGACTCTGTGGTTAAAATGCGATATCATATAGTAGCGCATTTGGAGTAGTACTCAAGAGGCTGAAGAGGCGCCCCTGCTAAGGGTGTAGATCGATGAAAGTCGATGCGAGGGTTCAAATCCCTCCTACTCCGCCACGACACTATTTTTAAGATGATTCTAATTGGCCGATTGGAGAAGCGGTTAACTCACAGGCCTTTCACGCCTGCATTCAGGGGTTCGAATCCCCTATCGGTCGCCAAATAATACATAAAGAGTCTATCATATTGCTTGATAGGCTTTTTTATTGTAAACGTCAAATATTAACACTC
>LSQX01231292.1_pt1 | contig 72589 bp, 64 predicted proteins | sample 654561 | NCBI WGS metagenome assembly LSQX01 (sample SAMN04489861, study PRJNA283612) | anaerobic digester metagenome | isolation source: 4 biogas reactors fed with cattle manure at either 37C or 55C with and... | place: Denmark: Kongens Lyngby | collected 2014
GATTGGGGACAATTCCCAAAGAGCGAACTTCCCCATAGCGACTCTTCTCAGCAACGGCAACATGTATTGTTTTTGCATGGACATCCAACCCAACAAATAGTGTATTCTTCTTCACGACCAACTCCCTTCGTATGTAGCTCTGTGCTACGTTTTTCAACATTCGCAGTATAACCTACGATTTTGCGATCGGAGTTGGTCGCTCCATACTGACTACGTCGATTGTTTCAATGAAAATAGGGTGTTGGGCGGTTTGTGGGCGGTGAGATAGGACCGCTGGGACCGGTGGGAGCAGTGGGATGCCGCGGGGAAAAGTAGGACCAGTGGGAGCAGTGGGATGCTGCGGGGAAAAGTAGGACCAGTGGGACCCGTGGGACCGGTGGGATGCCGCGGGGAAGACGAAAGGCGATCAGAGTGATTCGCCAGCAGGATGCTGGCGCTACCAGCTATTATACGAGGCGCTACTAACGAGGCTCTTAGAGTGATTTGGGATGAAAAAGATGACAATTGTCAAATGACCGCAGATATTGACTAATCGGATGAAACACAAAGGTGCCGCCAACGCGCGCCGTTTGGACAACGAACAACCGCGGGATGACCGACCACACGACCACAGGAGAATTGCTTTGAGCCGATTGATGGAAACGCAAAAAAAGAGCCACGGTGCCGGCACGCTGCGCGCAAAGGACGCCGATGTAGAAGTTGTTTTGATGGGCTGGGTCAACGCGGTGCGCGACTTGGGCGGCACGCTGTTCGTCGACCTGCGCGACCGCACGGGCATTTGCCAACTGGTGTTCGACCCCGAAGACGGGGCGGCCCTGGAGGTGGGCAAGACGCTGCGCCTGGAGTACGTGGTGGCGGTGCGCGGCGCGGTGCGTCTGCGTTCGGGCACCCCCAACCGCCACATGCCCACCGGCGAGATCGAGGTGCGGGTCGTTGAGGCTGAGCTGCTCAACCGCAGCGCCCCGATGCCCTTTCCCATCGCCGAGACCGTGGACGCCAACGAGACCACGCGCCTCAAGTACCGCTTCTTGGACCTGCGCCGCCCGCCGCTGCAGCGCGCCTTGTTGCTGCGCGCCCAGGCCGCCCGCGCGATTCGCGCCTTCTTGGACGCCCAAGATTTCGTGGAACTGGAGACGCCCATTCTCACCAAGTCGACCCCGGAGGGCGCCCGGGACTACCTCGTGCCGTCGCGGGTCAACAAGGGGCACTTTTTCGCGCTGCCCCAGTCGCCGCAAATCTTCAAGCAGTTGCTGCAGGTGGCGGGCTTTGAGCGCTACTACCAAATTTGCCGCTGCTTTCGCGACGAGGACCTGCGCGCCGACCGGCAGCCCGAGTTCACGCAGATCGACATGGAGATGAGCTTTGTGACGCCGGCGGACGTAATGGACGTGACCAGCGGCATGCTGCGGTCCCTGTTTCAAACCCTCAAGGGCGTCGACGTCCCCGACCCCATCCCCGCCATTACCTGGCACGAGGCCATGTCGCGCTACGGCGTGGACAACCCCGACGTGCGCTTTGGGCTGGAGCTCTTCGACGCTACGGAGGCTTCGGTGGGCGCGGCGTTTCAGGTGTTCGCCGACGCGGCAGGCCAGGGGGGGCTCGTGACGGGGCTGGTGGTGCCGGGGGGCGCGGCGCTGTCGCGCAAGGACATCGACGGGCTGACGGCGTTTGTCAAAACCTACGGCGCCAAGGGGCTGGCCTTTGCCAAGCGCGAGAACGGCGCGTGGAGCGGGGGCATCGCCAAGTTCCTCACCGGGGCGCTGGCCGATGTGCTGGCGGCCCAGGCGGTGTCCGACGGCGACCTGGTGCTCTTTGTGGCGGACGCGGATGTGTCGGTGGCGCGCACGGCGGCGGGGCGGGTGCGGGTGCGGGTGGCCCAGCAGCTCAATCTCATCCCCGAGGACGCCTTTGGCTTCGTGTGGGTGACGGACTTTCCCATGTTCGAGCGCGACAGCGAGACCGGCAAGCTCGCGGCCATGCACCACCCCTTTACCGCGCCGCATCCGGAGGACTTGCCGAAGCTCGAATCCGACCCGCTGGGGGTGCGGGCGAGGGCCTACGACATCGTGCTCAACGGTCAGGAAATAGGCGGCGGATCGGTGCGTATCCACGACATGGACGTGCAGGCCCGCGTGTTTCGCGCCCTGGGCATCGGCGACGACGAAGCCAAGAGCAAGTTCGGCTTCTTGCTGGACGCGCTGTCGTTTGGCGCGCCGCCCCACGGGGGACTGGCCCTGGGCTTCGACCGGCTGGTCGCGATTTTGACCGGCGCCGAGTCCATCCGCGACGTCATCGCCTTTCCCAAGACCACGCGCGCTGCGTGTCTCATGACCGACGCGCCCTCGCCCAGCAGCGCCGCACAACTGCAGGAGCTGGGCATCGCCACCTTGGAGATCGCCAAACAGGAGCAGGAGGTAGCCACAGATGATGAAGAAAAATGACGTAACCCTCGACGGCGTTAAGTACGACGACATCACCCACATCTCGGTGCCCTTTGACGAGGCGTTCTTCCACCGCCTGCCCAAGGTGGACTTGCACGTGCACTTAGACGGCTCTTTGCGCCTCGAGACGATTATGGACTTGGCCGAGCAGGACGGCATCGACCTGGGGGTGAGCGATGTGGACGGGCTGCGCGAGCTCATCGGGCCGGGGCGCATCCACCCGTCGCTGGTGGACTACCTCAAGGGCTTCGACACGACGCTGCTGGTGATGCAGACCTACGAGTCGCTGTACCGCACGGCCTACGAGCTGGCCGAGGACGCCGCCGCCGAGAACATCGAGTACATGGAGGTGCGCTACTCGCCGATTCTCCACACGCAGAAGAAGCTCTCGCTCTCGGGGATTATGGAGGCGGTGCTCGAGGGGCTGCGCGACGCGCGGCGCGACTTCGGCATCGAGAGCGGGGTGATTGTCTGCGGCATCCGCAACATCTCGCCGTCGGTGAGCCTGCGCCTGGCGGAGCTGGCGGTGGCGTTTAAGAACCGCGGGGTGGTGGGCTTTGATCTGGCGGGCGCGGAGTACAACAATCCGGCGCGGGACCACGTGGACGCCTTCACGCTGATCTTGACCAACAACGTCAACGTGACCATCCACGCGGGGGAGGCCTACGGTCCCAACAGCATTCACCAGGCCCTGCACTACTGCGGCGCCCACCGCATCGGGCACGGCACGCGGCTGCGCGAAAACGGCGACCTGCTCAACTACGTCAACGACCACCGCATCCCGCTGGAGATCTGCCTGTCGAGCAATGTCCAGACCGGCGCGGTGTCTGCCTTTGAGGCGCACCCGTTTCGCTTCTACATGGACCTGGGCCTGCGCGTGACGCTGAACACCGACAACCGCCTAATCACCGACACCTGCATGACCCGCGAGTACCTGCTGGCGCACCGACACTTCGAGCTTCACCCCGTGGACGTCATGGGGCTCGTCATGTCCGGCATCAAGTCGGCCTTCATCCCCTACGAGTTCAAGAAAGATTTGATTTTGCGCACCAAGGACAAGGTGAAGCTGCTGCTGCTAGAGGCGGCGTCCCAGTCGCGGAGTGGTCCGTTTGCGTCGCGCGAGGCGGGCGAGAAGTAACGCCGTCGCGCTGGGGGCGAGAGGCTCAGTCGCAGTCGAGGCAGGCCCACTCCACCACGCCGTTGCGGCCGTCGAGCTTGTGATAGGTGTGGAGTTCGAGATCGATTAAGAAGCCGGTTTGGGCGCTGTTGCGGGTGCAGCAGCCGTTGCAATCGCGGTCGGCGCAGAGGTCGTAGACTTTGGCGTCGATTTGGTTGCCGTTTTGGCGGATGCGCAGGATTTTGCCGCGGTATTTGTCGAAGTCTTGCTGGTGGACGGCGGCGATGTGGGTGTTGGCCACCCAGGATTCGCTTTGTTTCTCGCCGTAGAAGTAGGCGAAGTGCCCGGCCCAGGTGCAGCCGTTGTAGTTGATGCATTCGTCGCTGCCGGGATCTGGGTAGGACTCGAACCAGGTGAGGTTGGCCTGTCGCCAGTCGAGATCGGCGTCGGCGTAGGGGTCGTTGTTGCCGTAGCCGTTGAAGCCGTGATTGCCGTCGCTGCCGTCACCGTCGCCGGGGCTCTGGGCGCACGCCAGCAGGCCCAGCGAGAACAGAGCGGAACACAGGCCCACTAAGATTGGTTTTAAGCGCATGGTTGGTCTCCTTTCGCGCGCCGTGGCGCCAAGCGGTTTTGTTGCATAGAGGGCGAACTATGGGACACAACCCGCACTTTGCGCAAGGGGGTGGCGGTATTCAGGATTGAATTCGTCGGCGCTTTGGTCAAATATGCGGCCGGGAAATCCATCCGAAGCAGCTTCTGCTGTTTTGTTTTATCAATCCATTCTAAGGAGCCGACATGAACATAGATTTGACACAAGTCGACGCCATTGTCGCCCGCGTGGGCACCGACGCCAACTTGACCATCCCCGTGCTGCAAGAGGTACAGGAGGCGTTTCGCTACATTCCGCTGGAGGCGATTGAACGCATCGCCGCCACCACCGATATGACCGAGAGCCAGCTCTACGGCGTGGCCACGTTTTACGCGCAGTTTCGCCTGGCGCCGGTGGGCGAGCAGATCATCAAGGTGTGCCACGGCACGGCCTGTCACGTGGGCGGGGCCGAGGGCCTCACCGAGTCGCTGGAGACGCGGCTGGGGATTCGCAACGGCGAAAACACCCCGGACATGAAGTACACGCTGGAGGCCGTCGCCTGTGTGGGCTGCTGCTCGCTGGCCCCGGTGGTGATGGTGGGAGAGCGCACCTTTGGCAGCCTGGACCGGCGCAAGGCCGCGGCCATCGTCGACGAACTCGAAGAGCGAAAGGACGCAAAATGACCGCCCAGACCCAAATCATTATCGGCATGAGCACCTGCAACATCGCCGCTGGGGCGCAGGACGTGCTGCACCTCATTGAGAACCGCGTGGCGGCGGACGGCCTCGACGCCCGGGTGAGCGTCATGGGCTGCTTGGGCATGTGCTACTGCGAGCCCCAGGTCAAGGTGATCGACCCCGACGGCACGGCCCACGTGTACACCCGCGTCACGCCGCGGCGCATGGAGCGCATCCTCGCCGACCACGTGGCGGGGGGGCAGCCGCGCCAACCGTGGATCGCCAACTTCCGCGAGGGCGCCGAGCACGACCTGATGGACAAGCAGCAGCGCATCGTGCTGGGCAACTGCGGCCACGTGAACCCCGACGACATCAATGACTACATCGCCCGCGAGGGGTACCAGGCGCTCGAGAAAGTGCTGGCGCAAAACGATCCCGAGGCCCTCATCGAAGAGGTGCAAAACTCGGGGCTGCGGGGGCGCGGGGGCGCGGGGTTCTCGACGGGCCTCAAGTGGCGCTTCGCCCGCAACAACCGGGGCGACAAAAACTACGTGATCTGCAACGCCGACGAGGGCGACCCCGGGGCGTTCATGGACCGCACAACCCTGGAGAGCGACCCGCACCTGGTGCTGGAGGGGATGGCCATCGGGGCCTTTGCCGTGGGCGCCGACGAGGCGTACATCTACTGCCGCGCCGAGTATCCCATGGCCATTGCGCGCCTGGAGCGGGCCATTGCCCAGGCCGAAGAGCGGGGCTACCTGGGGCAGGGCATTCTGGGCACCGACTTCTCGTTTCGCGTGCATGTCAAAGAAGGGGCCGGGGCCTTTGTCTGCGGCGAGGAGACCGCCCTCATCGCGTCGATTGAGGGGCAGCGGGGGATGCCGCGGAGCCGTCCGCCCTTTCCCGCGGAGGCGGGGCTGTTCGGCAAGCCCACCACCATTAACAACGTCGAAACTTGGTCCAACATCCCGTGGATTGTCCGCAACGGCGCGGCGGCCTTTGGCGCGCTGGGCACCGAGAAGTCCAAGGGCACCAAGGTGTTCGCGCTGGCGGGGAAGATCAAACACGGCGGCCTGGTGGAGGTGCCCATGGGGATTACGCTCCACGAGATCATCCACGAGATCGGCGGCGGCACCAACTCGGGGCGCCCGGTGAAGGCCGTGCAGTTGGGCGGGCCCTCCGGGGGCTGCATCCCCGCGCACATGTTCGACCTGCGCATCGACTATGACGAGGTGACGCGCACCGGCGCCATCATGGGCTCCGGCGGCATGGTGGTGATGGACGACACGACCTGCATGGTCGACGTGGCGCGCTACTTCCTCAACTTCACGCAGCTCGAGTCCTGCGGCAAATGCACCTTCTGCCGCGTCGGGACCACGCGCATGCTCGAAATTTTAACCCGCATCTGCGAGGGCGAGGGCGTGCCCGAAGACATCGAGCGCCTCGAACACTTGGCGCACCAGGTCAAGCACACCAGCCTGTGCGGCCTGGGCCAGAGCGCGCCCAACCCCGTGCTCACTACGCTGCGTTACTTCCGCGACGAATACGAAGAGCACATCTTCGCCAAGCACTGCCGCAGCGGAAAGTGCCGCAACCTGTGCAGCTACGAGATCACCGACAACTGCACGGGCTGCCTCATCTGCAAAAAGGACTGCCCCGTGAACTGCATCGAGGGGGCGCGAAAACAAAAACACGTCATCGACCAAGACGCGTGCATCCGCTGCGGGGTGTGCCGCGACGTCTGCAAATTCGACGCGGTCATTGTGAAATAAGCGAGGGATGAAGATGGAGAAAATCAAGTTTACATTGGACGGGGTCGCGCGGGAGGCTGCCAAAGGCACCACCATTCTCGCGGCCGCGAAACAAGCCGGAAAGTTCATCCCGACCTTTTGCCACCTCAAGGAACTCAAGCCGTTTTCGTCGTGCTTTGTTTGCGTGGTGGAGGTGAAGGGGCGGGCCAACCTCGTGCCCTCGTGCTCCACGGCGCTGGCCGATGGGATGGAGATTGTCACCGAGGGTGAGCGCATCGACCAAGCCCGGCGCACCTGCGTGGAGCTGCTGCTCTCCGACCACGAAGGCGACTGCCTGGGGCCCTGCATGGTGGCTTGTCCCGCGGGCATCGACATCCCGGGCTTCATCTACCACATCGCCCAGGGCGACGACCGCGCGGCCCACGAGCTCATCCACCACAACATGCCCCTGCCGGGGATCCTCGGGCGCGTCTGCACGCGGCCCTGCGAGGATGCCTGCCGCCGCCAGCTCGTCGAGAAGGACTTGGCCATCTGCCACCTGAAGCGCTTTGCCGCCGACCAGGTCGCGGCCTCGGGTGACGAGTATGTTCCGGCGTGCGCCCCGGACACGGGCAAGCGCGTCGCCATTGTGGGGGCGGGTCCGGCGGGGTTGACCGCGGCCTACTACCTGCAAATTTTGGGACACGCATGCACGGTGTACGACATGCACGAGAAGTCCGGCGGCATGACGCGCTACGGCATCCCGAGCTACCGCCTGCCCCGCGACGTCATCGAGCGCGAGACCGACACCATCGCCCAGTTGGGGGCGTCGTTTCGCTACGGCGTGCGGATGGGGAAAGACGTGCAACTCGCGGAGCTGCAGCAGCAGTACGACGCGGTCTTCTTGGCCACGGGCGCGCAGAAGGCCAAGGCCATGCGGGTGGACGGCGAAGACATCGACGGCGTCATGTCGGGCATCGGATTTTTGGAGATGGTCTCCCGCGACGAAACCCACCGCACCGGCGACGTCGTCATGGTGGTGGGAGGCGGCAACACGGCCATCGACGCGGCGCGCACGGCGCTGCGCTGCGGGGCCAAAGAGGTCTCGATTCTCTACCGGCGCACCCGGGCGGAGATGCCGGCGCTGGCCATTGAGATCGACGCCGCCGACGAGGAGGGCGTCAACATCGACATCTTGGCGGCCCCGGTGAAAATCGAGCGCGGCGCCGACGGTCGCCTCCACGTCACCTGCATCCGCATGGAGCTGGGCGAACCCGACGCCTCGGGCCGCAGACGCCCGGTGCCCAAGCCCAACAGCGAGCACGTGCGCGTCGTCGATGTGGCGATCTCGGCCATCGGGCAAGACGTCGACGCCTCGGTGTTAACCGGCCTCACCCTCACGCGGTGGGACTCCATCGACGCGGATTTGCACACGGGCGAAACCAACCTGCCCGGCGTCTTTGCCGGCGGCGACTGCGTGACCGGCGCCGACATCGCCGTAACCGCGGTGGGGGCGGGGCGACGCGCGGCCATCGCCATCGACCAGTACCTCAACGGGCTGAAGGTGGTGGGCGACGTGGTGAAGTACAACCACTTCATGGGCGAACTCAAAGATGTGGACCGCAAGTCTGTCGAGGGCTTTGCGCCGACCCCGCGGGTGCCCATGGGCGAGCTGTCCGCCGCGACGCGCACGCGCTCCTTCGACGAGGTGGAGGTGGGGTTCACGGTGGAAGAAGCCCGCGCCGAAGCCCGCCGCTGCATGGAGTGCGGTTGCCGCGACGCCCACGAGTGCCGCCTGCGCACCTACGCCAGCGCCTTTGGTGCCCAGCAACACCGCTACACCGGCGTCAAGCGCACCTTCGACCGCGACGTCTCCCACGACGCGGTGGTGTACGAGGCGCACAAGTGTATCCAGTGTGGCATCTGCGTACGCACCGCCGACGAGCTCCTCCACACGGCGTCCATGGGCTTCACCGACCGCGGCATCGCCTCCCGCGTCAAGCCCGCCATGGCGCGGCCCTTGGGCGACATCGACGACACGGGCATCGACCAAATGGTCGACAACTGCCCGGTGGGCGCCCTGACGCACAAGGCCGACTCCGTGCCCACCTTGCCGAGCCGCTTCGTTCGGCCCACCCCCCGCGGCAAATAATCCGCACGCGCTGCTCCGCGCTTCGGCACGTCCTGGGGCGTGTTCCGGGGCGCGCGCGTTGTCTTCTTCAGTTTTGTCTTCGTTGGTTTGGTTCGTTAGTTCGATTCGGTGGTGAGGCGCCGCATTTCTTGGGCGACCGCTTGGGCAATTTTAGGCGCCTCGGTGGCGCAGTGGTTGACGCTGATGCCGTCGTAGGCGCTGCCCGCGATGTGGAGCCCCGGCAGATCGCTCGTTAAGGTGGCGCGGATGCGCTTCATGCGCGCGCGGTGTCCCAACGGGTATTGGGCGATGCCCAGCGGGTGCCGGAAGACGTGGGTCCACTGCGGGGGATGGGCGATGCGCATGGCGGTGGCGAGCTCCTCTTGGGCCCAGGCTGCGAGGGTGTCGCTGGGGAGGTGGGCAAGGTCTGGGGAGTGGGCGCCGCCGAACATCGCTTGTAGGAGCACGCCGCCCGGCGGGGCCCGGTGGGCGAAGATGGAGGAACTCCACAGACAGCCGAGCATGCGCAGCCCTTGGTGGCGTGGGGCGAGGAAGCCGAAGCCGTCGGGGAGGCCGGGGAGGTCGGCCGCGCGAAAGGCCAGGGCCACCACGGTGATGGGGGCGGTGGGGATGGCGTCGAGTTCGGCGCTGAGGCCCGGGTGGAGCGCTGCGGAGATGCGGGCGGCGGCCTGTGCGGGACAGGCGAGCACGACGCTGGGGGCCTGCCAGTGCCGGCCGTCGCTGGTGGTGAGGCGGTATTGCCCGTCGATGCGCGCGAGGTCGGTGACGTCGGCGCCCGTGACGATGCTGTCGTTGAGGTGCAGGGCCAGGGCCTTGGGCAGGGTTTCGAAGCCCTCGCGAAATGAGGTGAGCTTGCCCGCGGGACCCTCGGGGCCGCCGATTTTGGCGCGGGCTATTTGCTGGCGCCGTGCCGCGCGCTTTTTGGCCCACATGGCGCGGAAGAGCCCGCCGTACTGGCGCTCCATGGCGGCCATGTTGGGGAAGGCCGAGGCGAGTTCGAGCTCTCGGGCGTTGCCGGCAAACACCCCGGAGACCATGGCGTCCACCATGAGTTCGGCGGCGTGCCGACCGATGCGGCGCCGGGCGAAGTCGAAGACGCTCTCGGGGGCGTTGTCGCGCTTGGCGGGGACAAAGGGCTCCAGGGCCACGCGCAGGGCACCGGGCAGGGGCAAGATGCCGCTGGCGAGAAAGGCGCTGGGATGCGCGCTGATGCGGCGGAGTTTGCCCGCCCGCCAGATGAAGCGCTTGGCGGAGGCCTGGTTGCTGGGGAGCAACTGGTGGGTGAGGCCCAGGTCGTCGACGAGGGCCAAGGTGGCCGGGGCGTTGTCGAGGAAGCCGTTGGGGCCCGCCTCCAGCACCCAGCCGTCTTTGTGCAGCGAGGCGATGTTGCCGCCGGTGCGCGCGGTGGCCTCCAGCACGGCGAGTTCTGCAGGGGCCAGGCCGCAGTGCCGCTGCAGGTGCCAGGCGATGGCGAGGCCGCTGAAGCCGCCGCCGACGATAAGGACCCGGTGCGCGCGCGTCATACAGTCCTCGAGTAAGCGGGGCCGTCGGTGCGGTCTTTGTGGAGGCGCGCGTCGAAGTGCATGCAGACATTGCGGATGAAGAGGCGCCCCGCCGGAGTGGCCTCCAGGCGCTGCGGGGTTTGCGCGGTGAGGGGCAGGTCGGTTTGCTGGCGCGCGGCGTCGAGGGCGCGCAGCTCAGGGGCGAAGTAGCGGGCGAAGTCGATGTCGAACTGCGCTTCGATGTCGGCGAAGGACACGGCGAAGTGGCACATCAGATCGGTGATGACGGTGCGGCGCACGAGGTCGTCGCTTTCGAGGGCGATGCCGCGCTCGACGGGCAGCTCACCGCTTTCAATGGCGGCGTGGTAGCGCGACAGGGACTTGTGGTTTTGGGCGTAGGTGCTCGCGGTGCTGCTGATGGCCGAGAGCCCCAGGCCGACGAGGACCGGGGTGCGGTGCGCGGTGTAGCCCATGAAGTTGCGGTGGAGGGTGCCCTGCTGCGCGGCCTGGTAAAGGTCGTCGGTGGGCAGCGCAAAGTGGTCCATTCCCACGGTGTGGTAGCCCGCGCGGGTGAGGCCGACAATGGCCTGGGCGAGAAAGCCGAAGCGCTCGTCGCGGGTGGGGAGGCGCGCGGCGTCGATGCGGCGCTGGTTTTTTTTCATCCAGGGCACGTAGGCGAAGCCGTACATGGCGATGCGGTCCGGCTGCAGGGAGATGGTGCGCTGGAGGGTGGCCGCGAAGGTCGACGGCGTTTGCGCGGGCAGCCCGTACACCATGTCGAAGTTGATGGAGGCGAAGCGCAGGTGGCGCGCCGTGGCGACGAGCTGGGCGACGTCGGTGCGGCGGGCGGGGCGTCCCGATGCGGCCAGCACGTGGGGGTCGAAGTCTTGGATGCCCAGGCTGAGGCGGTTGAAGCCGAGGGCGCGCAGCCGGTGCAGTTGGTCGTCGTCGGTGGTCTCCGGGGCGGCCTCGATGGAGATGTCGCCTTGGGGGTCGATGTCGAACAGGTCGTTGAGCTCGCGCAGCAGGTCGCTGAGCAACTCGTGGGGCAGGTGCGTGGGGGTGCCGCCGCCGAAGTGGAGCTGCAGGACGCGTTGCTTGTTGGGGCCCAGGGCGTTGGCCACCATGCGGGCCTCGGCCAACAGCGAGCGGTGGTAGCGCGCGAAGGTTTTGGGCTGGTTGGCCACCAGGGCGTTGCAGCCGCAGAAGTCGCAGCGCCGGGCGCAGAAGGGCAGGTGCACGTAGAGGGCTAGGGGCGTTTGGGGCGGCAGTTGTTCGAGGGAGGCGCGGTGGTGCGCGGCGTGAAAGCCCTCGTGAAAGGCCAGGGCCGTGGGATAGGAGGTGTAGCGCGGCCCGGGCTTGTCGTGCGCCGCGAGCAGGGCCGGCGTGACGTCGTCCAGGGAGAAGGAAGCCGCACGGGACATCAGCGGGGCTCCGCGAACTTTTGCCGGGACAGGCGCGCCACCTCGGCCAGCAGGTGCGCCACGTTTTCTTCGGGGGTCTCGGGCACGACGCCGTGGCCCAGGTTGAAGATGTGGCCCAAGCCTTTGGGGAAGTCGTCGACGATGCGCTGTACCTCGGCGGTGATGGTTTCGCGGCTGCCCAAGAGCGCGATGGGATCGAAGTTGCCCTGCAGCGCGGGTCCGGCTCCGATGCGCTGGGCCACCTGGGACAAGGGGGTGCGCTCGTCGCAGGAAATGACGTCGGCGCCAGTGGCGGCCAGCAGGTCGTGGACGTGGGCGGCGTCTTTCATGAAGTAGATGACGGGCACGCCCTCGGTGCGGATGTCTTGAATGATGCGCGTCACGTGGGGGATGACGAAGCGCTGGATGAGGTCGCGGGGCAGGCTGCCGGCCCAGGTGTCGAAGAGCTGCACCGCCTGCGCGCCGGCGTCGATTTGCATTTTTAGGTACGCGGCGACGACCTGCGCCAAGTGCGACAAGAGCGCCGTGGCGTCGTCCGGGTGGTCGCGCAGAAGCTGCTTGAGGTGCGCGAAGTGGCGGGAGCCGCCGCCCTCGACGAGGTAGGCCGCCAGGGTGAGCGGGGCGCCGGAGAAGCCGATGAGGGGCACGGTGGCGGGGAGCTGGGCGCGGCACTGGCGAATGGCCTCGGCGACGTAGCCCAGTTGCGCGGGCATGTCGGGGAGGGCGAGGCTGTCGATGTCGGTGCGGGAGCGCACGGGATGGGCCAGGACCGGCGCGGGCGCGAAGTCGACCTCTCGCCCCATGGCGGGCAGCAGCACGAGGATGTCGCTGAACAGGATGGCGGCGTCGGTGTGGAAGCGGTTGACGGGCTGCAGGGTGACGCGGGCGGCGAGCTCGGGGGTGCGGCACAGGGTCCAGAAGCCGTGCTCGGCGCGCAGGGCGCGGTACTCCGGCATGTAGCGTCCCGCTTGGCGCATGAGCCAGCAGGGGGTGCGCTCGACGGGCTTGCCAAAGCAGGCGCGGAGGAACAAGGGCTGCGAAGAGGCGGTGGTGTGGGTCATGTCACGGGTCCTTTCGGGTGCGGGCCAGCGCCGCGAAGGCCTGGTCGAAGGCCGCGCGGGTGGCGTCGAGGATGGGGGCGTCGTGGGCGCTGCCGACAAAGATGGTCTCGAAGGGCGACGGGGCGATGTAGACGCCGGCCTGCAGGAGCGCGCGGAAGAGCACGGAGAAACCCGCGGCGTCGCTCTGGCGGACGTCTTGCCAGGTGCGGACGGGCCCTTGGCGCAAGAAGAGCCCCAGCATGCTGCCAACGCGGTTGAGGGCGACGGGGATGCCGTGGGCCTGGGCGGTCTCGGACACAATGGCTTCGAGGGCGGCACCGGTGGTCTCGAGGCGTTCGTAAAAGGTGTCGTCGTCGCCGATGGCGCGCAGCGTGGCGAGCCCGGCGGCGGTGGCCAGGGGATTCCCCGAGAGCGTGCCGGCTTGGTAGACCGCTCCGGAGGGCGCCATGTGCCGCATGAGGTCGCGCGAGCCGCCGTAGGCCCCCATGGGCAGGCCGCCACCGAGGATTTTGCCGATGGTGGTGAGGTCGGGGGTGACGCCGTAGCGCTCGGCCGCGCCGCCCTTGGCGATGCGAAAGCCCGTGATGACTTCGTCGAAGATGAGGAGGGCGCCGTGCTCGGTGCAGAGCGCGCGCAGGCCTTCGAGGAAGCCCGGCACCGGCGGTACGCAGCCCATGTTGCCCGCCACGGGTTCGACGATGACCGCTGCGACGTCGCCGTCGGTCTCGGCAAAACAGCGCGCCACGGAGTCGAGGTCGTTGTAGTCGGCGTGGCAGGTGCCCGCGGCGGTGCCCGGCGTGACACCGGGGGAGTCCGGGATGCTCAGGGTGGCGGCCCCGGAGCCCGCGCGGATGAGGAAGGCGTCGGCGTGGCCGTGGTAGCAGCCCTCGAACTTGACGATGTGGGTTTTGCCGGTGACGCCGCGCGCCAGGCGGATGGCGCTCATCGTGGCCTCGGTGCCCGAGCTGACCAGGCGCAGCATCTCGATGTGGGGCATGCGGCGCGACACCTCTTCGGCCAGGGCGATTTCGCCTTCGTGGGGCGCGCCAAAGGAGGTGCCGGTCTCGGTGGCCCGGCAGATGGCCTCGCGGACGCACGCGGGGGCGTGGCCCAAAATCATGGGGCCCCAGGACTGTACGAAGTCGATGTAGCGGTTGCCGTCGACGTCGGTGAGGTGGGCGCCCTGGGCCGAGGCGACGAAGAAGGGGGTGCCGCCCACGGCGCGAAAGGCGCGGACCGGCGAGTTGACGCCGCCGGGCATTAGGGTTTGCGCGCGGGCGAATAATGAGCGGCTCAAGGGGCCAGCGGTGTTGTCGGTCATAATTACTCTCCTGGGAAAAGGCGTTGTGCGTCTTTGGCGAAATACGAAATGACGATGTCGGCACCGGCGCGGCGGATGGACGTGAGCATCTCGCGGGCGGCGTTGTCGGCGTCGAGCCAGCCGTTTTGCGCGGCGGCCATGAGCATGCTGTACTCGCCCGACACATTGTACGCCACCACCGGCACGTCGCAGCGGTCGGCCACGCGGCGGATGATGTCGAGGTAGCTCAGGGCGGGTTTGATCAGCACCATGTCGGCGCCTTCGGCGATGTCCTCGGCCACTTCGCGCAGGGCCTCGCGGGCGTTGGCGGGGTCCATCTGGTAGGTGCGGCGGTCGCCAAAGGCCGGGGCGCTGCCGGCGGCCTCGCGAAAGGGACCGTAAAAGGCCGACGCGTACTTGGCCGCATAGGAGACCAGGGGCAGGTCGGCAAAGCCTTCGGCGTCGAGGCGCGCGCGGATGGCGGCGATGCGGCCGTCCATCATGTCCGAGGGGGCGATGATGTCGGCACCGGCGCGGGCAAAGGTGAGGGACATGTCGGCTAGGCGCGGCAGGGTGGCGTCGTTGTCGATGCGCTGGTCGCGCAGCACGCCGCAGTGACCGTGTTCGAGGTAGGCGCACAGGCACACGTCGGTCCACACCAAGAGCTCGGGGACGGCCTGCTTGATGGCGTCGATGGCGCGCGGCACGAGGCCGTTTGGGTCGGCGGCAACAGCGCCGGTGGTGTCCTTGCGGCTCGGCACCCCGAAGAGCATTGCGCCGGACACGCCTTGCTTCGCGATGTGGCGCGCGGCCTCGGGCAGCAGGTCGACGGAGAGGCGCTCGCAGCCGGGCATGGCCGCAATGGGCTGGCGCTCGTTTTGTCCGGGGACGACGAAGAGCGGGTAGACCAAGTGGCGCGGGGCGATGTCGGTTTCGCGCACGGCGTTGCGAAGGGATGCGCTGCTGCGCAGGCGCCTAAGTCTCGTGGTGGGAAAGCTCATGAAGGACCTCCTGGGACGGTCGGGGCGGTTGGGCTTGCGGCGCCGAGGGCTTGGGCAGTGGCGGCGACCATGTCGGCCGGCGTGGGGGTTTGGGCGGTGGCGAAGCGGTGGATGCCCGCTGCGCGTAAGGCGCGGGCGGTGAAGGTGCCGATGGCGACAATGGCGGGCGTCGGCGCATGCGGGTGGGCGTCGCGCAATTGGGCGAAGTGGGCCACGGCGGTGCCGCTGCACAGGACGACCGCGTCGCTGCGCAGGGCGGCGGTGAAGTCGGCGTCGCGCGGCGGCAGGGCGGTGTACACCGGGTGGCGGATGACGCGGGCGCCGTTGTCGCGCAGGTGCTGGGCCATGCTGTGGGCCGAGTGCTGCGAGCACGGGTAGAAGAAGGTTTTGCCCGCCACATCGAAGTGGGCGCACAGGTGCTGGGCCAGGGCGATGCCGCCGTCGTCTCCGGTGGTGTTTGCGGGCCAGCGGTGGTCGCGGAGGCACTGGGCGGTGGCCGCTCCCACGGCGGCGACCTTGGGGCGGGCGGCCGCGTCGCACGTAACGTGTTGCAAAAAGTGCCGCACCGCGTGGCGGCTGGTGATGAGCAGCCAGTCGGCGTCGCAGCACTGCCGCAGGGCGGTGGGGTGCCGCGCATCCGCCAGGGGGTGGATTTCGATGAGGGGCTGCCGCAGGACCACCGCGCCGCGCGCGCGCAGCATGTCGGCCAGCTCGGGTGTGCCGCCCCGGGCGTGGCTGAGCCAAACGGTGGCACCGACCAGGGCGCTCATGGCGTGGATTCCAGGTGGCGCCGCACCTCGCGCAATACGGCGTCGGCACCGGCGCGCTGCATCTGCGCGAAGAGGGCGTGGGCCAACTCGTCGGGGGTCGCGGCTTCGCACGTGCCGTCGATGCGCTGGGCGCCGTCGAGGGTGAGCACCGCGGCGGTCATGCGCATGTCGCCGCTCGGAGTGATGTGGGCGTGGGCCCCCAAGGGCAACTGGCAGCCGCCCTCCATTAGGCGCATGAAGAGGCGCTCGGCGTCGGTGGCGGCGCGGGTGGCGGGGTGGTTGAGGGGCTGTATTTTTTGGCGGGTCGTCTCGTCGTCGCGTCGAATTTGCACGGCGATGGCGCCTTGGGCCGGGGCGGGCACAAAGGCAGGTGCTTTGAGTGTTTCGGCGGCGTGCTCCGCGTATCCCAGGCGGCGCAGACCGGCCAGGGCCAGGATGGTGGCGTCCAAGAGCGGTGCGGCGGTCGCTCCGGGTGATTCGGTAGATTCGGTAATCGCTCCGAGTGATTCGGCCGTTGATTCGGCGGGCGAGATCCCGACGGCGCGCAGCCGGGTGGGCACGTTGCCCCGCAGCGGAACGATGCGCAGGTCGGGGCGCGCGTGTAGCAACATGGCCCGGCGCCGCAAGCTCGATGTGCCGACGACGCTGCCCGGTTTGAGCGCGTGCAGCGGGGTTTTGTGGCGGGAGAGAAAGGCGTCGTTTGGGGTTTCGCGCTCGAGCACCGCGCCGATGTCGAGGGCTTCGGGGTACTGGGTGGCCACGTCTTTGTAGCTGTGCACGGCGATGTCGAAGTGGCGGTCGATGAGGCCCTGCTCGATTTCGCGGGTGAAGATACCGGGTCGCGCGAAGTTGGACAGCGCGGTGGTTTTGTCGCGGTCCCCGGTGGTGGCCACGGGCACCAGGACGACGCGGAGCGCCGGAAAGTGTTGCCGGAGTTGCGCGGCCACGGTGTTGGCCTGCCACATGGCGAGCTGGCTGCGGCGCGTGCCGATGCGCAGGACCGCCTCGTCGCCAAACGTCATGAAGGGGGTTCCTCTTCGGGCGTCGCCGCGCGCAGGTCGAAGAGTTCGGCCACCCACGCGAGCTGCGTGTCGCTGTGGTCGTTGCTGGCTGCCCAGCTCCTGATGGCCACCGTGGGCTGGTGCAGGAGGCGGTTCATCAGGGCGCGGGTGATGCGGTCGAGGCGCTCTTTTTCGCTGTCCGCTAGCTTGCCGTCGTGCCGCTGCAGTTCGTCTTGGCGCAGTTGCTCGAAGGCGTGGTGCAGGGCGCGGATGAGCGGTGCGGCGCTGCGCAGGTTTTGGGCTTCGAGAAAGCGGCCGACCTCTTCGTCGACGATGTGCAGGGCGGTGGGCAACTGGGCCTCGCGCCTCTCGATGTTGGCCGCCACGACGGTCTGGATGGCGTTCATGTCGCAGAGCGCGACATCGGGCAAGGACGCGACATCGGGGGCGACGGCGCGGGGCAAGGAGATGTCGACCAGGAGCAGGGGCCGGGTGCGCGGGGACGAGAGCGCGGCGCGGTCGATGATGGGGGCCGCGGCGGAGACGGCGCAGAAGACGACGTCGGCGTGGGTGAGGGCGTCTGGCAGCGCGGCGAAGGGCACCGCCTCGCCACCGTGGAGCTCGGCCAGGGTTTGGGCGCGCGCGTCGGTGCGGTTGGCGATGCGCAGGTGGGCGCACTGGTGCCGGAGATGCTTGGCCAGCAAGGTCCCGGTGTCGCCGGCGCCGATGAGGAGCGCGGTGTGGCGGCGGAGATCGCCCAAGCGGTGCCGGGCTAAGTGTACGGCGGCCGAGGCCATGGAGGTGGCGCCCTCGCTGATGCGGGTCTCGGTGCGCACGCGCTTTCCGGTGCGGTAGGCCGCGGAGAAGAGCTGGGTGAGCCGGGGCGCCGGGCGGTGGTTCGACGTGCTGCAGGCAAAGGCGCGCTGCACCTGGTGGGCGATTTCGGTCTCGCCCAAAATCATGGCGTCCAACCCCGACACCACGCGAAACAGGTGGGCGACGGCCGCGCGTTCGGTGTGCGTGTAGATGGCGTCGTCGGCGAGTCCCGTGGCGCCGTTGTCGGCAAAGGCGCGTCGCATGGCCGCCTGGACTTGGGCGGCGGTCTCGCGGGGCGTCGGTGAGAGTCCGTAGGCCTCGGTGCGGTTGCAGGTCGACAAGAGGACGAGCGGCGCGACACCCGGCGGGCGAATGGCGGCGGCGAAGGCGTCGTAGCGGTCGTGGGGGACCGCGCAGGCCGCCAGTTGGTTGAGCGTGGCCGTCCGGTGGCTGATGCCTGCGACAAAGGGGGCGTCGTCGTGACTAGTGCGGTGCTGCGTCATGGGCGTTGGCTTCGAAGATGATGCGTCCCCGGGCGATGGTGAGCACGGTGCGCCCCGGTACGGCGGTGCCGGCAAAGGGCGTGTTGGTGCCCTTGGAGCGAAAGGTGGTCGGGTCGATCGCGTGGGGTTGGTTGGGGTGGATGAGGGCGATGTCGGCCGGAGCGCCCGGGGCCAGGGTGCCGCCGTCCAGTCCGAAGACGCGCGCCGGGGCGTGGCTCATGGCCTCGACCATGCGCATCGGCGAGATGGTGTTTTGCGCGACGAGGGAGAGCAGCAGGGGCACGGCGATCTCGAGGCCCACCATGCCAAAGGCCGCTTGGGAAAAATCGTTGGGTTTGTCGGCGCGCGTGTGGGGGGCGTGGTCCGTGGCCACCATGTCGATGGTGCCGTCTCGCAGGGCTTCGCGGCAGGCGTCGACGTGCTCTTGGGGGCGCAGCGGCGGCGCGACCTTGGCCAGGGTGCCGGCGGTTTGGAGCGCGGCGTCGGTGAGGTGCAGGTGGTGGGGGGTCACCTCGGCGGTGGCGCGAACACCCCGTTGGCGTGCGTGTCGCAGGGCCGCCACAGCCGGGGCTGCGGAGATGTGGCTCACGTGAATGCGCCCGCCGGTTTGCGCGGCGAGATCGAGATCGCGCTGGACCATCTCGACTTCGGAGGCCGCGGGCTGCCCCGGAATGCCCAGGGCCTGGGAGACGTCGCCCCGGTGCACGAAGCCCCCTTGGGAGAGGGCCGCCACCTCGGCGTGCTGCGACAAGATGAAGTCGTGTTCGGCGCTGAGCTCCAGGGCCCGCCGCATGAGCGCGTCGTCGTTAACGCCGGTGCCGTCGTCGGTGAAGACGCGAAACCCCTGCGCGACAAAGGCTGCGAAGTCGACGAGTTGCTCGCCCTGCCGCCCCACGGTGATGGCGGGGACGGGGATGACCCGCGTACCGCCCAAGGCCTCGGCGCGCGCGACCACCCACTGGGCCAGCGCCACGGTGTCGATGGGGGGCGCGGTGTTGGGCATGGCCATGACCGTTGTAAAACCGCCAGCCGCCGCGGCGCGCAGACCGGTCTCGATGGTTTCTTTGGCCTCGCCGCCGGGCTCGCGCAAGTGCACGTGGGCGTCGATGAGCCCGGGGACCACCCAGCAGTGGGCGGCGTCCAGCACGCGGTCGGGGGCGCCGGTGAGGGCCTCGACGATGCGCCCGTCTTCGACGAGCAGGTCGGCGATTTCGTCGCGTTGCGTGGCGGGATCTAGGAGTCGTCCATTAATGATACGGTATCGCATGGGGGCCTTTTAATACGCCAATGCTGTGGCGTCGACGTCTATTTCACAAACAAGATAATGCCACCCAGCGCCTTTTCAACGGTGCCGCAGCCGCAACAGACCCGGTCTTCCTGGCGTGGCGGGAGTGATTTTCTTGACCTCGCGCGCTTAGCAGAAGGATACTGCCCCATAAGGACACCACCCAACCATGACAACCGACAACGCGCTGCCCTTAAAGTTTGGCCACTATTATCTCTACGACTACATCGGTCGCGGCGGCATGGCCGAAATTTTTCTGGCCAAGACCCACACGGAGCTGGGCACCGAGCGCATCTGCGTCATCAAGCGCATCCTGCCCGAGCTGAACCGCAACCGCGCGTTCTGTGAGATGCTTATTAATGAAGCCAAGCTCTGCGCGCAGTTGTCGCACGCCAACGTGGTGCAAACCTACGAACTCGGCCACATCGACGACCAGTTTTACATCGCGATGGAGTACGTCGAAGGGGTCGACCTCAACCGCCTGCTGGGCCTGCTGACCCGCGCGCAAACCGCGTTGCCCCTCCCCTTCGCCCTGTTCATCATCGTCGAAACCCTGCGCGGCCTCGACTACGCCCACCGCCTCGCCGACGCCTCCGGGGCGCCGCTGCACATCATCCACCGCGACGTGTCGCCGACCAACGTGCTCATTTCCACCGAGGGCGAGGTGAAGCTCTGCGACTTCGGCATCGCCAAGGTGCAGCAGTCTGAGGGCTTCGCCGACACCCACTCCCTCGAGGACTCCCACATCAAGGGCAAGGTCGCCTACATGGCGCCGGAGCACATCGCCGGTTCGCCCATCGATCAGCGCGCCGACCTCTTCGCTGCGGGCATCTTGCTGTGGGAGCTGCTGCACGGGCGCCGGCTGTACAAAAGCAAAGACCACGAGGAGACCCTGCGCCGCGCCAAGGCCGCCGACATCCCGCCCCTCGAAGACCGCGACTTCCCCGAGTTCGAGATGCTGGCCGCCATCGTCCGCAAGGCCCTGGCCAAGGAGCCCGACCACCGCTTCGCGAGCGGGCAGGAGTTCATCCGCGCCCTCGAAGATTACATGCACATCAGCGGCATCGCGGTGTCCCAACTGCGCTTCTCCGATTTCTTAATGGAAAACGTCGGCGAAAACCTCAAGGCCCAGCGGCGCGAACGCGAGCAGCACTTGGCGGTGCTGTTGGCGATGCCCAAGGAGCCCGACGAGAGCACCGGCGAAACGGTGCGCCTCCGCGAAGAGACAGCCCGCTTCACGCAATCCCTGCTCGGCGACGAAATCGACGACGACGACGAAATCGACGACGACAACAACGACAACGACAACGGCGACAAAACCGACAGCGACGCCGACGCGCGCAATGGCGACCGCGCCTCCCGCCCCGCTGACACCGGCGCTTCCCCTGCGCCCACCGACGACGCCCTGGACTCCGCCGCCCGCCTGGCCGCCAAGTTCGAGCGCGAACAACAAACGCCGCCATCCGCTTCCGCCGAAGCCGCCTCGCCGGCCTGGGTTCCCTGGGCCGTGGCCTCCGGGGTTTTGGTGGCTCTGCTGCTGTTGTCGGCGCATTTCCTGGGCTGGTGGTAGCCGCTTTTCACGCCGCCCAAATCATTCCTCGCGCTGAATACACCGCCGCGCCCGTCGTCTGACCCCCATTGTTCCCGCACTTTTCATCGACAAAGTCGCCGGAGTTGCCGTATGTTTGTAACGTGTTTGTTCATTTCAGCAGCGCTGCACTGCTGACGGGTCACCCCAACCAAAAAGAGGAGTCGGAGTCCATGCCAAAGAAAACCATTTATCGCTACTTGGGAATTTTGGCGGCGCTAACCATTATTTTTGGCGCCGTCTACAATGTGGCCGCCAACGCCGAAAACGTGTTTGCCGGCAAGGTGGTCGTCATCAAAAAACTGCCCCCCACCTACTTCCCAACGCAAAACGGCTTTGTGCAGTTCTTGCGCAATCACTCGGTCAAGTTTCTGCACGCCGATGAAAACCACGAGTGGATGTTTCAGTCGATGGCGTTCTTCAAACGGCCCCTGGGCGACTACGAAGTCGAGATGGTCTTCTTCGACGTGAAGAACGGCAAAAGCAAAGACAAGCGCCGCTTCGTCAACTCCTTCACGCAGTACACGCAGGACCGCAACACCCGCAGCCTGCTGGGACGCGCCATCCTGACCCGCCCGAGCTTCGACGCCAACCGGGAGTACATGGTGGTGGTGCAGCGCCACAGCGAAGAGGTGGCCACGGGGTTCTTCAGCACCAAGGGCATCTCGCAAGAGCAGATCGACGAGCAGAAGCGCTACGAAGCCGAAGTGAAGAAGATGGAAGAGTCCATGAAGGATCTGGAGCGCAAGGCCAAAGAGCAAGAGGAACAGCAAAAGCGCGAAGAGGAACAGCGCAACAAAAAGGCCGCGGACAGCCTCTTCTAGGCCTCGCCACTGCTCGCCATGTCCCTCGACCTCTACATCGGTTTCTCCCCCACGCCATACAACACGTTTTTCATCGCCGCCACCGCGACCCGCCTGGTCTCGGTGCAGCGCGGCGATCCCACGGAGCTTGCGGCGCTGTGCTACTCGGTGCAGCACCGCTTCCCCAAGGCGCGCTTCCAACGCGACGACGCGCGGGCAGCGTCGTGGGCCGAGCGCCTCTTCTTGCCCCCGGGCCCTGGCGCCATTGCCCCGGGCGAGGTCCTCCTGCGCGGCACCGACTTTCAACAGCGCGTGTGGCGTGCGACGATGCGCATCCCCTACGGCGAGACCGCCACCTACGGCGAGGTCGCTGCGGCCGCGGGCAGTCCCGGCGCCGCGCGGGCCGTGGGCACCGCCATGAGCACCAATTCGCTGGCCATTGTGGTGCCCTGTCACCGCGTGGTCGGCACGGCGGGGCTGGGCGGTTACTTTTACGGCCTGGACATGAAGCGCGCCCTGCTGGCCCACGAACGCCAAGAGCGCGAACGGCTCTCCGGGTTGTCGCGGTAATCGCTGAGAGGGGCGTGCGTTTGGGGAGCGCGCGCTCAGTCGCCCTCGCCGCTTTCGAGCCAATCCTTTTTCATCGCCGCAAAATTGCCGGTGGCAATGGCCTGCCGGGCCTGCGCGGTCATGTCGCCGTAGTGCTGCAGGTTGTGGAGGGTCAGCAGGCGGTGGATGAGCAGCTCCTGGCTCATGAACAAGTGGCGCAAGTAGCGGCGCTCAAAGGTGCGGCAGGTGTAGCACTGGCATTGCGGGTCGAGGGGCGCGGGGTCGTCGGCGAAGCGCGCGTGCTTGATGTTGAGTTTGCCGCCGCGGACAAAGACCTGCCCGTTGCGCGCGTTGCGCGTGGGCATCACGCAGTCGAACATGTCGATGCCGCACTCGATGCCCGTCAACAGATCGGCGGGCGTCCCGACCCCCATGACGTAGCGCGGCCGCTGGGCGGGCATGTGCGGGCCGATCTCGGCGAAGATGCGGTACATCTCCGGGATGGGCTCTCCTACCGACAAGCCGCCAAGGGCGATGCCGTCGAAGGGCATGTCGGCGATTTGCGCCAGGTGTTGCCGGCGCAGCGCGGTGTGCGTCCCGCCCTGGACGATGCCGAAGAGGGCTTGCCCCGCGGGCCTGGGCGCGTCGATTTGGCGCTCTGCCCACCGGGTGGTGCGCTCCATGGCGCGCTGAATCGCGGACAGCGGCGCGTCGCCCGGCGGACACTCGTCGAGGACCATGGCGATGTCTGAGCCGAGGGCGCCCTGTACGGCAATGGCGCGTTCGGGGGTCAAATGCACGCGTTGCCCGTCGATGTGCGACGCGAAGACCACCCCGTCATCGGTGACCTTGGTGCGCGCGCTCAGGCTAAAAATTTGAAAGCCCCCGGAGTCGGTGAGGGTGGGCCCGTGCCAGGCCATGAAGCGCGCCAGTCCGCCAGCGCGCTGGATGAGGGCTTCGCCGGGGCGCAGCATGAGGTGGTAGGTGTTGCCGAGCAAGATGGCGGCCCCGCTCTGTCGCACGTCCTCGGGGGAGAGCGCCTTGACCGTCGCGCGGGTGCCGACGGGCATGAAGGCGGGCGTGGGCACGGTGCCGTGCGGCGTCTCGATGAAGCCCGTGCGCGCGTGACCGTCGGTGTGGGTGATGCGAAATGAAAAGGGCGTCGTCGTCATGAAGTGAAGCGGGTTGGATCGATTAGATCTCTTCGGGCAAGGCCCCCATGGCCCTGGCGCGCTGCACGACGCGCGACTCGTAATACGTCGCCCCGTAGCCCCGCCAATAGCGCCAAGGACGCGTGGTGCCAAGCTTTTTCGCGCGCTCGTGAAAGTGAAAGGCGCAGATCTCCAGGCCCTGCTCGGGGTGCATCATCTCGTGCAAGGGGCCTTTGTGAAAGCGCGTCAGCAGTTGGCAGTAGCCGATGTCCACTCCGGTGCTCTGCAGCCAGCCGAATGAGCGCGGGTCCGTCAGGGCGGAGAGCATCTCCTCTTCGCCGTACGAGATGGTGCGGGTGCGGGCCTTGACCATCTTTTTGGAGATCGCCCACTTGCGAAAGTAGTACCCCACGGCGCAGCGATCAAAGGAGGACTCGTTGGCGATGGTGCCGGCGAATCCCCACACGTGGTGGGCCAGCGCCTCCGGGGTGAGGTCTCCGTTGTCGCGGCCGAGACCAAACAGGTGAACGGCGCGCACCATGCGGTAGGCCAGCAGGATGGCGCGGTCCTCAGTCTCGGGCCCCTTGGGATAAAATTCGCCGCACTCCCACCAGCCGTGATCGCGCTTGGTCTTCCAGCGGTAGATGCCCTGGGCCAGCCGCTCGATGAGGGCGACTTCGCTCTCGTCCGGCAGGTAAAAGGCGCTCAAATCGCCCATCTCGGTCACGGGCCAAGGCTCCGCCAGGGACTCCTGGTATTCGCAGACGCGGCCGTCTTCTCTGCCGAAGAGGTGGTCGCTCTTGGGCAGGGCGTGGGCCGAAAGTGACGCGGTGAGCGCGAGGCACAGCAGCAATCCAGCGGCGGTGCGGTGTGCAGTCGGGGTGTAACGCAGTGAGAAAAAACGGGGTAAAAATGGAAAAAATAGGGGGGGAACCGGGTTTTTGGGCATAGTTTCTCCTTAGGTGGTGTAAGCGCGAGAGCGTAATTTTTATATCGAACGCCGCAGTTCACAGATTGTGTGGCGGCGAAATCCACCAAGGGAAAACCGGCAGGGACACTAGCAGGGTAATTTTATTTGGCAAATGGATAATACGCCCGCTGGGGACGCCGCCGGCGGGAGAAACGATTCTCAAAATTCAGCCTTGACAAATAAATGAAGTCGTGATTCGCGGGCTCGTTCTCTGCGAGGGACGCCGCGCAAAACCCCTCGGCGCGATCGCGTGCGGCGGCGATGCGGTCGATGTCTCTCGCTCGCCACAACCGCCCGACGTCGGCGCCCGGGCACACGGTCTTCACGTTGTTTTGCCAGGACTCGGGGTTGAGGTTCTCGATCCAAAACGGCCAGGCGCGGCATTGGGCGGGGCGCACCGAATAAATGTAACAGCGGTTGTCGGCGCCGAGAAAACGGCAGTCGCGTCGCTCGCTGCGCAGGAAGACAGCCCCTGCGGCGTCGATGTCGCAGTGGGCGTTGAGGAAGTCATTGGGCGACAATTGCAAAAACGCCGCGATGCGCGGGACCTCGGATGCGGGCACCAAGACCGCCTGCACATTGCCCCGTGCGCGGCAGCAGTTTCCGCAGCGCTGACAGGTGAAGCGCAGCCCGTGTTTGATGAATTGGTTGTGCGCGAGTCGCATGCCCAAAGCCTAGGGGTTCTCGCGGGTGGCGGGGGAGCCATCGGCGGTGTCGGCGGCGGTGGTATCGGCGGTGGCGGTGGCGGCGGCGTCCAGATCCTCTTGAATGATTTTTCGCGATTGGCGCTTCAAGGGCCACGAGCGCTGCAGGGCGCGCAAGACAATCGAGACGTCCTTGAGAATTTTGCCGGTCTCCTGGGCCATCTGGGGCAGGTCGGACGTGAGGTGCCCCACTTGATCGGCGAGGTGCGCTAGTTGCTGGATCAGGTCGTTGGTGCTGGGGTCGTCCATGAGGGCGTTGAGCCGGGCAAAGGACTGGTTGAAGGGCGCGTCGTCGGCGAGTACGCGCTCGAAGTCGACAGAGAGCTTGTGGATGCGGTCGAGCAGCTCGTTGATCTTTTCGGGGTCAAACGACTGCGACATGTTGCGGATCATCGGCTGGATTTGCGGGTCGTTGAACACGCGCGAGGCGCCCTGGAGCGATCGCGACAAGGCGGGGTCGGTGAGGAGGGAGACCATGGGCTCGCGCATCTCCGTGAGCAGCAGGTTGGCGTTGGCGAGGGTGGGCCCCATCTGGTCGAAGGCTTCGAACATGCGCATCATGCGGTTCTCCTCTTCGAGCTTGATCAGGACGACGTCGATGGAGTTCACCGCTCGATCGAGGGTGTCGAGGTAGCGCCCGAGGTCGAGGGACGACAAGACCTCCAGCAGATCGCGCGGCTCTTCGAGGGGGATGCTGCTGCCGGGCTGCAGCGGGTGGGCGCGGAGCCGGCCGTGGGGTGCGGGGTTGGTGAGCAGGATGCGCTTTTCGCCGATGCCCATGTGGCGCTGCACCGAGGCGCGGGTGGCGCTGGTGAGCTGGGGCGTGTGTTCGTCCTTGATGGAGAGGGTGACGGCCACGCGGCTGTTGCTCTGGATGGAGAGCTCTTTGACAGAGCCGACATTGACGCCGGACCACAACACGGGAGAGCCGGTGCGGAGGCCGTCGGCGCGCTCCACGTAGACGGTGTAGTGCGTGGTGGGGACGAGCCATTGGTTCTCGATGGCGGCGCCGATGACAAACAAGATGACGAAGACCAGCGAGGCCAGCAAAAAGAAGCCGGCGATGCGCTCTCGGTAGCTGAGGTAAAACTTCATCGGTGGGTGGCTCCTTGCAGGGGCAATTCTGCGGCGATGCGGTAGCGGATGATGTGTCCGCCTTGCTGTTGAAACCACTGTTCAAATTCGGGATGCGCGCTGGGCAAGGCGATGAGGATGGCGTTGTCTTGTCGCTGGCGGTATTCGCGCAGGCGCTGCCATCCGAGCCCCTGGCCGCGCTCGATGTCCCAGTCGCCCAGCCCCTCTAGCATCACGATGGACGGGGAGAGGATGAGGGCACGCGCCAGGCAGGCCCGCCACCGCGTGTAACCGTTGACCTCGTGGGGAAACATGTGATCGGCGGCGCGCAGCCCAAAGCGGTCGAGCTGTTCGTCGACGCGCAGGGCCTCCTCTTTAAAGGTGAGGCGCGCGTGCAGCGAGAGGGGCAGCGCGATGTTGTCGCGCAGGGTGCGGTTGGACAGCAGGCCGCCCGAGCTCGGGACGAAGCCCATCTCGGCGCGCAGGCGCTGCTGGCCCACGTAGGGCAAGGCGTAGGCGTCCTGGTTGTGCAGGAAGACCGTGCCGTGTTCCGGGGAGCGCAGCGTGAACAGCGTGCGGATTAAGGGCCCCGAAGGGTCGATCAAATCGGGGCTGTCGCCGGACACCAGGGTCGCCCACTCGCCGGGGCGAAGGTGGAAAGGCGGCACGTGCCAGTGCGTGTCGCTGACGCAGAACTGCAGGGCGTCGAGCACTTGTACCAATGCCGGTCTCATAGGACGACCCCGAGCAACTCGAAGGAATTGCTGCGCAGAAACATGCTGGCGGAGACCCCCACGTGCAGCGCAATGAGGAAGACAAAGGCGTTGAGCGCTGCGGTGGAGACCGCCACCGGCACCTCGGTGGAGGCGCGCCGAACCGAGAGCCCGTGGTAGCAGGCGATGATGAACATGCCGGCGCCGCCGCCCAGCACCTTGATGCCCAGGGCGGGGATGTCGGTGGGTTGCACGGCGGAGAAGACGAAGTGGACGAAGAGCTCGATGGGGATGGGCACCATCGTCTGGGCGATCAGGAAGCCGCTGATCAGCGCGACGAAGCCGAAGAAGACCGTGAGCGCCGCAAAGGAGAGGACGCCGCCGACGAGGCGCGGCGTAATCAAATGATGGATGGGGGAGATGCCCATGGCCTCGAGGGCTTCGATCTCGCGCTGCACCCGCATGGTGCCGAGCTCGGTGGTGATGGCGGTGATCGAGCGCGCGATAATAATGCTGCCGGTGAGCAGCGGCGCGAGCTCGCGGATGAGGACCACCGTGACCACGCGCCCCACTTGTTCGGCCCCGGAGAAGGCGGCGCCTCCCATGGCGCTGATGATGGCGAATGTGCCGACGAGCAGCGCGAGGACGAGGATGGGCAGGATGGCCTGGATGCCCGTGAAGTAAATTTGCATCAAGACCTGCCGGAGAAATTCGCGGTGTCCGAGTTTGCGATTGGTCCAGAGTACCTTTAAAGACAGGTAGAACAGGGTGAACAAGACGAGGATGTACCGGACGAAATTGAAAAACGCCTTTCCGGTTTTGTCGAAGATGTTCAACGGTTCACCCCTTGGAGCACGGCGCGATTCTGTAGCGGAATCCGTCGTCCGCGAATATAACACGCCCGCGCGGCAAACGACATAATACGGCGAAAGGAGCAGCGCAAACCAATATGAACGCCCTGCATTACGCGATCACGGGATACGGTCCGACGGTGGTGTTGTTGCCCGGCATGGGGCTCGACATGCACATTTACGACACCGCGATCCTCTTGCTGCAAAAGTCCTTCACCTGCGTGCAAATCGACAACCTGGGCAGCGGGGCGAGTCCGGCGCCACATGGCCCATATGACATCCCCCAAATGACCCGGGCCGTCGGCGATGTGCTGGCGGCGGAGGGGCTCTCGGCGGACGTCCTGGTGGGGCACTCCATGTCGGGCTTCATCGCCCTGTCGCTGGCCCAGCAGCACCGCGAACACGCGCCCCACATCATGCTGTGCGGTGCCTTTCCCTCGGGGGAGTGGTTGTTTCGCCACCGTCTCCCCGAGGTCGCAGCGGCATTGGCATCGCGCCGCGGCACCCCCGACGAGATTGTGCGCCGCAATCTCTCCTGCAGCGTGTCCGAAGATTTTTTGCATCACCGCAGCGACGAGTTTGCCCTGCTGGTCGACGACCGCCTGCACCACCTCGGCCCTGGACGCGGCTTTTCCGCCCAGCGCGCCGCTGTGGCACAGCACCGCGCCACCCCGCTCCCCGACGATTTTGCCGGGCGCATCTGGATTGTGCACGGCACCGCCGACCGCCTGGTGATCCCCGCCGCCGCGCAGGAGATGTCGGCGCTGCTCCCATCCGCCGAGGTGAAGTGGCTCGAGGGCATCGGGCACCTGCCCATGCTGGAGGCGCCCGCGCGTCTGGCAGACCTAATCAAATCGTTGGCGTGAGGGCGTGCGGCGAGAAGTCGGCGCCGGGAGATGACCGCAGCGGACTAGTGGCGCGCGCTCAGTTGTGACGACGCCGCGCCGCGTTGTTGTACCGCGGCTTCGAGTTCGGCGATGGTCTCGCGCAGCTCCTCGGCGAGGCCCTGGGCGGTGCCTATCTCCGCCTCGCGCTGGGCGATGTCCGCCTCGATGGACGAGAGGTGCAGGCCCTTCTCGCGCCGCGCCTTGACCTGGGATGTGAACAGCCGCTTCAGCGTGTTGGCGCGCTTTAAGAACGAGGCGTCGGTCTCTGCGGACATGAGGTAGCGCAGGGCCTTTCCGCCGCGGGAGATGCGGTACAAGATGGCGGCGTGGGCCTCCAGGGTTTCGGTGAGCGCGCGCAGTTCCTCTTCGGTGGCGTGCTGTTGTGCTTGCAAGGTCGCTAGCGTCGCCTCGAGGTGCTGGAGGCGCTCCTCGGTGCGCTGCAGATCTTGTCGGCGCGCGTCGGCTTCTTCGGCGAGCTCGTCGGACGCGATGTGGCCAAAGTCTCCGGCGGTGGCGGCCAGCGATACCGCGGTGCACAAGCAGAACAGCCCCATGCGGTGGCGCCAACGAAACACGCTCACACCTCTTCGAGTTTGCGCAGGGAGATGCGGGCGCCCAACAACCCCGACAGCAGGCCCCCGGCGATGAGGGCGAGGAGGACGCTGCCCGGCAGCCGCATCAAGGTGGCGCTGCCGAGCATGGGCAAGATGTCCCCGGCCAAGTCCTGCACGTGGTTGAGCAAGAAGTGCAGGGCGACCAAGGCGATGAGCATGGAGAGCAGGGACTCCAGCGCCCCTTCGATCAAAAAGGGGACGCGCACGTAATGCTCGGTGGCGCCGACAAAGCGCATCACTTCGATCTCGCGGCGGCGCGCGCTGACACCCTGGCGAATCGTGGCCGCCACCACGAGGATGGAGACCACCAGGGCCAAGACGCCCAGGCCGAGGGCCGCCGTCCGCCCCATGGTGGAGAGGGCGTGGAGCCGGTTGAACCAGTCGTCGTACAGCTCCACCTCTTCGATGATCTTGACCTCTCCGAGGCGCTTGGCCAGGGCTTGCCGCGCCTGTCCGTCGCTGGAGGCGGTGGGGGTTAAGTAGATGTCGAGGGAGGCGGGAAAGGCCTCGTCGGAGATGAAGGCGTTGATTTCGTTGAGCGCGCCCAGGTCTCGCGAAAAGTCGGTGCGGGCCTGCGCGGGCGTCACGGTGTCCACCTTGGCGATGCCGTCGAGGGCGAGCACGGCGTCGCGCAGCTCGTCGAGTTGCGCGGAGGTGGTGCCCTTGTGCAGGTAGACCGTCATCTCGGCGCTGCCGATCCACCGGGCGACCACTTCGTTGATGTTGATCGCGGCGGTGAGGGTGGCGGCAAAGCTGAGAAAGGCCGCCGACAGCGTGAGGATGGAGAGCAGGTGAATCCAGGGCTTTCGGCGGATGCCGCTCGGGGCCCTGCGGAGAATGTGCGTCGCCAAGTACAGCCAGCGGTGTCGGGGCGGAGCAGACATTATACGGCCTCTTCGAGGTTGGTCTTGCGGCGCTCACTGCGGCTGCGGAAGTCGCCGTTTTGCGAGATGCCGACCGCGCGCCCCGCGTCGAGCACCACGGTGCGATGGGGTCGGGCGGCCATCAGCATGCGGTCGTGGGTGGCCACCACCACGGTGGCGCCCCGCGCGTTTACCTTCTCGAGCATGTCGAGCACGAAGTTGGCGCTGTAGGTGTCCAGGCTCCCGGTGGGCTCGTCGGCCAAAATGAGCTGCGGGTTGGGCGCGATGGCCCGCGCGATGGCCACCCTTTGTTGCTCGCCACCGGATAGGGCGCCGGCCAGCTCCTTCTCTTTGCCGTTGAGCCCCACTTCGGCCAGCACCTCGGCGACGCGCCAGCGGATCATGGCCGGAGACGCCCCGCGAACCTCCAGGGCCAGCGCGATGTTGGAGGCCACGCTCAGGTCCTCGATGAGCTTGAAGTCTTGAAACACGACGCCCATGGAGCGGCGCAGCACGGCGACCACCTTCCGCGTGAGCCCGGCGACGTCGTGGCCGTTGAAGCACAGCGTCCCGGTGTCGGGGCTCTCCGAGAGGTGGAGGAGCTTGAGCAGCGTGCTCTTTCCCGCGCCAGAGGTGCCCGCTACGTAGAGGAACTCGCCCGGCGCGATGTCGAGGGAGACGTCGAAGAGCGCGGGTTTTTCGGGTTTGAAGAAGCGGCTCACCCGCTGTAGGGAGACGCGCAGCCCCTCGGATGCGGGGGCTTGGGTATGTCTGTCATCGATCATAATCCTCTATATAAGAAGCCCGACGCGCCCTTGGCAAAAAAATGGCGCGAAATGCGGGATGATTTCGGTACATCACTGAACAAGCTGTACCGTTGCGCAGTTGTTTCGCGGCGAAATCGGCAGCGGAGCGCATGTGCCACAACCCGTTGTTAATGCAGCGTTTTCACAAGATGTGGGCCTTTTCTTTTTGAGAAGCACAAGATGTAGTGGTATTTTTCTTGACACACCCTACGGAAAGGGGCAGAACCTTTCTTGTCAAAACACTGAACAATTACAGACGCAACGAACTGTGTTGGGGGCGGAGAAATCTGCTCTCGCTGTCGAGGTGTCTTTTGCGTCGGTGGGGTTACATTTTCAAAGAGAAGCGCGGCGCACGGGGCGTCGCACATAGGGCAAACATTTGATCGAGGTGCGGGGATGAACACGACAGAGCGAGACAAAAACAAGACGGACAAAACACGCGCGGGCCACGAGCAGCGCACTTTGGGCATTAACAGCGGCCTGAAGTTCGCCCGGCGGCTGACGCGCACGGGGCAGCACCCCTACGACGCCATTTCGTGGGACTATCGCAGCGCCACGATTACCAATGACAAAGGCGAAAAAATTCTCGACGCCCACGATGTCGAGATGCCTTCTTTTTGGAGCCAGCTCGCCACCAACGTGGTGGTCTCCAAGTATTTTCGCACCAAGTCCAGCAAGGGCGACAAAGAGCAGTCGGTGAAGCAAATCATCGACCGCGTTGTGGGCGCCATTTGCGATTGGGGGCGCCGCGACGGCTACTTCGCCTCCGAGACAGATGCCGAAACCTTTGAGTCCGAGCTGACGCACATTTTGCTGCACCAGATGGCCACCTTCAACAGCCCCGTCTGGTTCAACGTCGGCATCGATCCCCATCCCCAAATGTCGGCCTGCTTTATTAACTCCGTCGAAGACACCATGGACTCCATCATGGAACTGGCCTCCACCGAGGCCACGCTGTTCAAGGGCGGTTCGGGGTCGGGCTCCAACCTCTCCACCATCCGCTCCTCCCGCGAGTCCCTCTCGACGGGCGGACAGGCCTCGGGCCCCGTCTCCTTCATGCGCGGGTTCGACGCCTTTGCCGGCGTCATCAAGAGCGGCGGCAAGACGCGGCGCGCGGCCAAAATGGTCATCCTCAACACCGAACACCCCGACATTGAAGAGTTCATCACCTGCAAGGTGCGCGAAGAGGAGAAGGCCTGGGCGCTCATCGAGGCGGGCTACAGCGGCGACCTCAACGGCGAGGCCTATAGCTCGGTCTATTTTCAAAACTCCAACAACTCGGTGCGCGCCTCCGACACCTTCATGCGCGCCGTCGTGGAAGACCGCGAGTACCAAACGGTCTCCGTGGTGGACCAACAGCCCGTCGACACCCTCCGGGCCCGCGACATCATGCAGCAAATCGCCGAGGCCACGCACCAGTGCGGCGATCCCGGCATGCAGTTCGACGACACCTGCAACCTGTGGCACACGTGCAAAAACTCCGGGCGCATCAACGCGTCCAACCCCTGCTCCGAATACATGTTCCTCGACGACTCGGCCTGCAACCTGGCCTCGATGAACCTCATGCGCTTCATCAATGCCGACGGCGACTTCGACGCCGACATGTACAAGCACGTCATCGACATCATGATCACCGCCCAGGAGATCATCGTAGACAACGCCAAGTACCCCTCCGAAAAAATCCGCGTGAACAGCCACGACTTTCGCCCGCTCGGCCTGGGCTACGCCAACCTGGGCGCCCTGCTCATGCGCCGCGGCTTGCCGTATGACAGCGCCGCCGGACGCGCCTATGCCTCGGCCGTGACCGCCCTGATGACGGGCGAAGCGTATGCCCAATCGGCGCGCATCGCCGCGTCCATGGGGCCGTTTGCCCGCTACGACGAAAACAAAGCGCCCATGCTCGAGGTCATCCAACTGCACCGCCGGGCCGTCGACGACATCGACGAAGCGCTGGCGCCGCCGATGATGATCCAAGCGGCCAAGGAGGCCTGGGACACCGCGCTGGCCTTGGGCGATCAAAAGGGCTTTCGCAACGCGCAAACCACCGTGTTGGCGCCCACGGGCACCATCGCCTTCATGATGGACTGCGACACGACCGGCATCGAGCCCGACATCGCGCTGGTGAAGTACAAAAAACTCGTGGGCGGCGGCGTGCTCAAAATCGTGAACCAGTCCGTGCCCGAGGCCTTGCGGCAATTGGGCTACGCCGAGAGCGACGTCCAATCCATCGTCGAGTACGTCAACGACTCCGGCACCGTGGAGGGCGCACCCGCCCTGCAATTCGACCACTATCCCGTGTTCGACTGCGCGTTCAAATCCGACAAGGGCGTGCGCACCATCGAACCCATGGGACACATCCGCATGATGGCCGCCGCGCAGCCGTTCCTCTCCGGGGCGATCTCCAAAACGGTCAATGTGCCCCAAGAGGCCACGGCCGACGACATCTTCAATGTTTACGTCGATGCGTGGAAGCTGGGCCTGAAAGCGGTGGCCGTGTACCGCGACGCCTCCAAGCGCACGCAGCCGCTCACCACCTCCGAGAAGGCGAAGGAGTTTCAGCAGCAGCGCACGACCACCCCCGAAATGGCGCGCCGCCGCCTGCCCGACGAGCGCCAAAGCGTGACGCACAAGTTCGACATCTCCGGCCACGAGGGCTACATCACGGCGGGCATGTACGACGACGGCACCGTGGGCGAAATTTTCATCCGCATGGCCAAGGAGGGCTCCGTGGTCTCCGGCCTGATGGACTCCTTTGCCACGGCGATCTCCCTCGCCCTGCAATACGGCGTGCCCCTCAAGGTGCTCGTCGACAAATTCGCCCACACGCGCTTCGAACCCTCGGGGATCACGCGCAACCCAGAGATCCCCATGGCGAAGTCCATCATGGATTACCTGTTCCGCTGGCTGCAGATCAAATTCATGCCCGAGGGCTCAGAGATCGCCGCGGTATCCTCCATGACCACCGGTCTGACGAGCCTGCCGCCCATGCCCACATCGGTCTCTTCCATTCCCCCGCTGCACAGCGAAGATCTGGGCTTTCAAACCGAGGTCGACGCCCCACCGTGCTCGGATTGCGGCTCGATTATGGTGCGCTCCGGTGCGTGTCACCGCTGCATCAACTGCGGCGCCACTTCGGGATGTAGCTGAGCGTGTCGCAGCGCCCCGCGAGATGCCCCGCAGACGCCCCGCAGAATTTTTGCCCCAACAGCGCGTCTTTTTTCAGTATATTGTGACGGTGCAATATTTAATCACACAAGGAGTTGCCCCATGACAAAGCGTTTTCGAAGTCTATTTACGGTGATCGCATCCGTGCTTGCCCTGTTTTGGTTGTCGGGGTGCACATTTCAAATGACGGGTTCGGCCACGGCCAGCAGCGCCAAAAAAAGCGAACCCGCTCCCGATGAAGCCACCGATGGCGATGGCGACGATGCCGAAGCCACCGACGGCGACAACGGCGAAGCCACCGACGGCGACGACGCCGAAACACCGGCGGTGAAAGCGCCGGACAAAGCGGTCAAAAAGAGCGGCCTGAAGCGCGCCGGACGCCCCGGAGAGACCGGCAGCGGCGGCGACGCGGCACAGGAAGACGACGCATCCAGCGAAGGCGAAGCCACCAGCGGCGACGAGGGCGAAGCGCCCAGCGCCTTGGAGAGCGCCAAGCAAAAAGCCGAAGAGATCCTCGAGAGCTACCAAAACCAGTAGCCCCGCTCTGCCCCGCATTTTCTCCTCCGCTCCATTTTCTGTCTTTTGTCGCGCGCTGCGCCGCCCTCCCTTCGCCCCTTCCGATGGACATCTGGCGCTTTTCTTGTAAAATCACAGACTGTTTCAACCAAAGATTCGGGAGGCACTCATGGCGCGTTTTAAAGTATTCGGACTTGTCTTTTTGCTGGGAATGGTGGGCGCAGCGTCGCCGGGGATGGCACAGGAGACGGCACCTGGCGGCGATGTGACAGCGGCGCCGACTGCCGCGGGCGAAGTGTCTGCCAAGAGCGAAGCGCCTGTCGTTGGCGAAGTGTCTGCCGAGGGCGAAGCGCCTGCCGAGAGCGAAGCGCCTGCCGAGAGCGAAGCGCCTGCCGAGGGCGAAGCGCCTGCCGAGGATGACGCGGCGCTGGCCACGGCCCAAAAATCGCTGGCGGCCTGCCAAGATGGCCTCGACAACGACGGCGACGGCCTGGTCGACTGCGACGATCCCGACTGCCAAATTTACGCCATCTGCGTGCAACCATCACCCACCCTGCCGGTGCCGGTCATCGTCTCTGCCCCTGCAGAGGTGGGCGCGGCCTGTCGCGACGGCATCGACAACGACGGCAATGGTTTGATCGACTGCCAAGAGCCCGCCTGCCAGGCCACGAAGTACTGCAAAAAACAAATGTACGAACGCCCGACGCCACAGCACAAAACCCAGGGGTTCGTCATCAACACGCACCTGGGCTTGGCCCTGCCCAACTTTCACTGGAAGGATGTGCGCGGCGCATCGGTGTACGGCGACAGCATTCCGTTCGACCCCGACATCGGCTGGAGCATCGGCCTCAAACTCCTGGCCGTCCCGGTGCGTTGGCTGGGGGTGGGGCTCAACCTGCGCGGCGGATTTACCTATGCCTCGAACCGACAAGACTTCATCTCCGTGCTCGACGATCCCAATGAGTACAAATACGACGGCATCAAAACCTTTGGCCACTTGGGCGGCGTGGTGCGCCTGCAGGTGCCCGTGCGCCGCGTGGTACCCTACGTCGACATCGCCTTTGGCTATTCGGCCGTCCGCTATCATTGGTACACCTACAACGCCCGCCACACCTGGGAGGATATCGGCGGCTGGTGGGAAGACAATGGCCGCGTCGCCGCAGATGAAGTGTATCGCCAAGGCGGGCATTTTACCCTGGCGTTGGAGCCGGGCGTCGATGCCTTTGTCATCGAGCGGCGCTTTGCCGTCGGCGGCAGCCTCTGGATCCCCGTCTTGGGCACCGAAGGCGCTGCCCGGGACAACATCGGCCTGCTGCTCAATTTTACCTTCACACCGACGTGGGCAGAACCCAAGCAACTGAAGCCCGCATACGAGCCCTACACCGCTCGCTAACCCACCGCCCGTGGCCCGTCACCATCACCACCCCGTGTTTCCCGCTGGAACCCTCTTGGGCGGCAAGTACCGCCTGCAGGAGGTCATCGGCTCGGGCGGCATGGGGCACGTGTACCGCGCAGAGCACGTCGCGGTGCACCGGCAGGTGGCCATCAAAACATTGCTGGGCGGCGGCGACGACCACCGGGTGGCGTTGGAGCGCTTTCAGCAAGAGGCGCGCATGGCGGGGGCCCTGGGACACGACAACATCTGCGAGGTGCTGGATTTCGGCGCCGAGATCGTCGCGGGGGACCAGGTCTACTACACGGTGATGCCGCTGCTGCAGGGCACGTCCCTGGGGCACTGGCTGAAGACGCCCGAGGCCACATTGGCGGCCATCGTCGATGTGTTTGCCCAAACCCTGCTCGGCTTGCAGGCGGCGCACGATCACCAAATCGTTCACCGCGATTTGAAGCCCGACAACATTTTCATCACGAGGGTGGGCGATCGCCGCCACTTCGTGAAGCTGCTCGATTTTGGCGTCTCCAAATACCTCGACGCCGAAAACGCCCTGTCGTTGACGCGCACCGGTACGGTGATGGGCACGCCGCTGTACATGGCGCCGGAGCAGGCGCGCGGCGAAACCAACATCGATCACCGCATCGACATCTACGCGCTGGGGGCGGTGTTGTACGAGGCCCTCCTGGGGCGGCGTCCCTACGAAGGGGCCTCCAACAGCGAGGTGATGATCAACATTTGCACGCAGGATTTCGCGCGCCCCACATCGGTGGACCCGCGGTTTTCTCCCGCCCTGGAGGCGGTGATCCTCAAGGCCATGGCCCGCCGTCCGCACGAGCGCTACGACAACGCCCACGCCATGCGCGACGCCCTGTTGAAAGCGCTGCAAGGCGGCGAAGCGCGCGACCGCACCACGGCGATGCCCAGCGCGTTGCCCCACAAGCGACCGCTGCATTTCTCCACCACGCAAAACGCGTCGGTGCCATCGACGGCGCATGCGACGGCCCACCCCAGCGGCGATGTCACCTGGGTGCCTTGGTTGATCGGCGTATTTTGTTGGGTCGTGGCGGGGTTCTTTGTCGTTCAGCACCGCGTCATGAACAACGACATCACGGTGCACCTCTCGGCGGGCACGGCGGTCTTGCCCTTGTCCGCGCCCCCTCCCGAAACGCCGCCGACCGGTGCGTCCGAAGCCACCTCCGCAGACGCCCCAGCCGCCGCCCCCGAAACCGCGCTGCCCCCCGAAACCGCGGCAGTCCCCAAGGCCGAACAGGGCGACCGACCCGCAGCGCCGCCCGCCAAACGCCCCCACCGCGTCATCTCTCGGGAGCGGCCCTACTCCCCGCCCGATGCGGCGCCCCCTGCGGCCAAGGACACCAAGCCGCGGCGCGCCATTGAGCGCGATCCCAACGCCATTTTTTAGCTCTTTAGCGGTGTTGCGGTTGTGGCAGCAGTCGCTGCGCTTCGATAAACGCCAGGTAGACCGAAAAATCGGCGCCCACCGGCAATTCGCCGTCCTCCACCCGCTCTTTTAAAGTGTGCATAACGCGGCCCAAGGCCGGCCCCGGCGAGAGCTGAAAGTGCTGCATAATGGCGTGGCCGAGTCCCGCGGGCAGGGCAGGGGGCTGGCGGTCTTGCTGGGTGACGCGGTCGATGCGCTCGGCCAGGGCGTTGATGAGCGCGAGGCCCCGGCGCACTTTTTCTGCGTACTTGCTCGTGATGTCCGCGCGGGAGAGGTCGAGCAGGTCGTCGAGGGACTCTCCGGCGTCGCGGGCGAAGCGGCGCACCGCCGAGTCGGTCCAGGAGGTGTCGTAGGCAGCGGCCCGCAGGTGTGCGGCGATGAGGAAGCGCAGTTGCGCGGCCATGGACGCGGAGAAGGGCAGGCGCCTGGCGATGCGGCCAAACATTTTGGCGCCGACCTCCGGGTGGCCGATGAAGGTCACCTCGCCGCTCGGGGCGAAGCGCCGCGTGGGCACCTTGCCGATGTCGTGGAGGAGCCCCGCCCATCGGACGATGAGCCGTGGGGGCGTTTGGCGGACGACCTGGCAAGTGTGAGCCCAGACGTCCTTGTGCCGGATGCCCTCCCCAAAGCCCACCATGGCCTGGCACTCGGGCAGCACGGCGGCCAACGCGCCGGTGCGGGCCAGGGTTTTGAGCCCCCAGTCCGGCCGGGGCGTCATCAAAATGTGGTGGAGGGCGCGCAGCAAAGAATCGGGCGATGATGGGTCGACGGCGATGGGCAACGCGGCGCCCAAACTCGCCGCCTCGTAAGCCGCCCCGAGCTCTTCGGCCAGCGCTTCGAAGGGTTTTGTGGCGGCCGAGGGACTGTTTTGTTTGGGTTTGTTGTTTTTCATGCGTCGGCTTTTGGCAGAAGGCGCGAAACGCTGCGCCAAAAGATTGTTTTCCGTATCATACGCCTCGCGGGCGCGCAAGAACTCCCAGGCCAAGGGGAACAACGAGAATCCGCGGGCGTGTCCCGATCGCATCTTGAAGAGCGTCTGCATGTCTGTTAAAACCACGGCTAAACAAGCAGATGCGCTTGCTTTTTTGCCGCTGAAACGCAACCTGCAGGAGTTGAGAATGATCGAATCCAACATGGTCATGTTCGAGCAGGAGTTCAATCAGATCCAAGAGGTCTGCGACAAACTCGTTCGGGATGCCAATGCCATCGTCGTCTTTATCATCGACAAAAACGGACAGCTCATCGCCACCTCCGGCGAGTACGAAACCATTGATACCACATCGTTGGCATCGCTGACCGCTGGCAACATCGCCGCCACCGGTGGCATGGCAAAGCTGCTAAAAGAAAACGAATTCGCCACCCAATTCCACGAGGGCGAACGCCAAAACATCCACATACAAATCGTGGGACAGCGGGTGATCCTCGTGGTGATTTTCGACGAGCGCTCTTCTCTGGGGCTCGTCCGCTTGCGCGTGCGCAAGGCCAACGAGGCGCTAAACGCCATTTTTGAGTCCCTGTTGCAAAAAGTACAAGACCCCAACACCACCACGCCGTTCTCTGAGATCACGGATGATGATATCGACAATTTGTTCAACGATTAGAGGATGTTAACTAATGGCATTCATTAACTATTCATCGCGTGAAATCAACTGCAAAATCGTCTACTACGGGCCGGGCTTGTGCGGCAAAACCACAAACCTGCAGTACATCTACAACAAGACAATGCCCGACGCGAAGGGCAAGATGATTTCACTGGCCACCGAAACCGATCGCACGCTGTTTTTCGACTTTCTCCCATTGGCGCTGGGCGAGATTCGCGGTTTCAAAACCCGCTTTCACCTCTACACCGTTCCCGGACAGGTGTTTTACGACGCGTCGCGAAAGCTGATCCTCAAGGGGGTCGACGGCGTGGTGTTTGTGGCGGACTCGCAAATCGAGCGCATGGAAGCCAACATGGAGTCCATGGAGAACCTGCGCTACAACCTGCAGGAGCAGGGATACGACCTCGATAAACTGCCCCACGTGATTCAGTACAACAAGCGCGACCTGCCCAACATCGCCGATGTGGCCGAAATGCGCGCCTTGCTCAATCCCAATGGCGTGCCGGATTTTGAGGCGGTCTGCCCCACGGGACAAGGGGTCTTCGACACCCTCAAAGCCGTGGCAAAATTGGTGCTAAATGAGCTGAAAAAAGGTTCGTAGCCCGCATCAGCTCGCGAATTTGGGGCACACCGACGCCCCAATCACTCCCTAACATTCCCCAACGGAGGCAAATTATGACAACGAAAAAGACCGCGCTCATTCTCGGTGCGCTGCTGTGTTGCGGCCTGGCTGGCTGTGGCATCCCCAAAGATCAGTACAACGCCAAGGTGCAAGAGGCCCAGCAATTGAAAGACAGCCTCGACGCCGCGGCCAAGCACAACATTGAACTGCAAAATCAGTTGAACCAAATGCGCGCAGAGCACCAGTTGATGTCGGCGAAGCTCGCGCAATTGGGCCAAGACGTGCAGTCCCTGCTGGGCGAAAAAAGCATGCTGTCGAGCGACTTAGAAGAGACCCGCGCCCGCGAAGCGCGCCTGCGTGCCGAACGCGAAGCCCAGGTGGCGCGCATGGCCAAATACCGCGAGATCATTGAGAAGTTCAAAACGCTGGTCGACTCCGGAAAACTGAAGATTCGCCTGGTCAACGGCCAGATGGTCGTGGAGATGGCCTCGAACATCTTGTTCGACACGGGCAAGGCCGAGCTCTCCGCAGAGGGCAAGGAGGCTTTGTTGCAGTTGGCCGCCATTTTGGCCACGATCGACGACCGCAAATTCCAGGTGGCGGGCCACACCGACAACGTGCCCATCCGCTCGAAGAAATTCCCCTCCAACTGGGAGCTCTCCACGGCGCGCGCCGTGACCGTCGTCAAGTACATGCAGGACAACGGCGTCAATCCCACCTCGATTTCTGCGGCGGGATATGCGGAGTTTTCGCCGGCCGATACCAACGACACGGCCGAGGGCCAGGCGGCCAATCGCCGCATCGAAATCACCCTGTTGCCCAACTGGGACGAACTCCCCGACTTGAGCGACCTCGAAAAAGACGTCAAAAAATAACCCCCCTTTGCCGCACCCCCTCTTCCATGCACGGCCTGCGTAGCGCCATCGGTCTCGACATCGGCTCCAATACATTTGCGGCATGCTGGCTGCAGCGCAATGCGGCGGGGCAGTTTTCGGTGCTGCGCGACATCTCCTTGCCGGTGCGCCTCTCCGAGGGCGTGACGCGCGACGGGCGGCTGTCGGAGACGGCGATGGCCCGGGGATTGGCAGGGCTGCGCGAGCTGCGCGACACCTTTGATATGGCGCGTGTCCCGGTGAAGGCCGTGGGCACCGCGGTGCTGCGCATGGCGTCCAACGCAGCGGCGTTCACCGAGCCAGCGGGGCAGCTCCTCGGGCATCCCATCGACATCATCGACGCAAAAACCGAGGCGCAATACAGCAGCCGCGGGGCGTTGCTGGACATGCCGGAATTCGCAGATGCAGCGGTGCTAGACGTGGGGGGACAATCGACGGAGCTGAGCCTCTGCCTCGGCGATGGCGCGTGGTCGTTTTTGAGCTTGCCCTTGGGGGTGGTGCGTTTGACCGAGCGCGTCTCCGGGGGGGAGCGCCTGACAACGGCCCGCATCGAAGCCATGCGCGGCTTGGTGCGCGACGCTTTGGCCGAGGCGGCGTTTCCGTTTTCGCCCCGGTCGGCGCCGCGGCTGGTGGGCGTGGGTGGGACCGCGACGACGCTGGGCTGCCTGGAGCAAGGGCTGGAAACATTTGACCGCGACCGCATCCATCGCCTCGCCTTGGAGCGCGACACCGTGCGGCGCTGGCTCTACCGCATGGCCGCCCTCTCTACCGAGGAGCGGATGGCCCGCACCGGACTCCGCGCCCAACGTGCCGATGTCTTTCCGGCGGGCATCGCGATCATTTTGGAGATGCTCGATTTTCTCGGCTTGCAACGCTTTGTGGTGTCGACCTACGGCCTCCGCGTGGGCGTGGCGATCTCGTTGCTGTCGCCCTAATTGCGGTGCACCGATAGCACCGCAGCCCCGTCACGCGACAAACTGGACAGTGTGTATGCGCGCGTACCTCGATAGAATGTTTTTTCAAAAGCTCTTCCGCTTGGCCATCCCGGTGAGCCTGCAGTACCTGCTGCACTCGTCGCGCTACATCGCCGATATGTTCATGCTGGGGCAGATCGGTGAAAACTCGCTGGCCGCGGTGGGGCTCTGCACCAACCTGCACATGCTCTTCAACAGCGTTGTCTGGGGGCTGGCCGCGGGGGTGGGCATTTTGGGCGCGCAGTTTTTCGGCGCCAAGCAAACGAAACGCCTGGCGCAAACCGTGAACATCGGCGTGGCCGCGAGCGCGCTGCTGATGTTGCCGCTTTGCCTGCTGCTGTTTTTGTGGCCCGCAGGGGTCATGCGCATCGGCACCGATCAGGGGGAGATCATCGCGTTGGGGGCGCGCTACTTGCGCATCACCGCGCTGTTGCCCTTGGGGATGACCATCGTCGCCAGCGTGGGAGCGGGGCTCAATGCCATGGGGCGGCCGCACGTCAATTTCATCTTCACGACGGTGGCGGTGCTCTCCAACATCTTCCTCAACTGGGTGCTGATCTTCGGCAACCTCGGCGCTCCGGCGCTGGGCATTGACGGCGCGGCCCTGGCCACCCTCTTGTCGATGCTCATCGAAGTGGCGTTCATCTTCGTTTACTTGGCCGTGGCCAAGACGGCGATTCGCGTCACCCCGCTGCGCGTCTGGCGCGCCCTGGACAGCCAGGCGGTGCGCCACTTTTTGCGCATCAGCGTGCCGCTGACGATCGGCGGCGTGGCGTGGCACGTGGGCGCCTTTGTCTACCAAGCGATTTACGGCCACATGGGGACCCTCGAGCTGGCGAGCGTCAGCATGGTGCAGCCGATGCGCACCATTATGTTCGCCTTTTTCTGGGGCATCTCCACGGCCACAGGCGTGATCATGGGGCACCACCTCGGGGCCGGAGAGTTTCAGCACGCGTGGTACCGCAGCCAGGTCTTGGTGGCCTTTGGCGTGGGCGCGTCACTCATCGCCGTCTTGTTGGTTTGGCTCGGCGAGCCGCTCATCTTTTCGCTCTACGGACAGATGACCGCAGAGACCCTGGAGGCGGCCCGTTCGGTGCTGTGGGCGATGCTGCTGACCACGCCGATCCTCGCCGCCAATGTGGTGGGTGTCGTGGGCATTTTGCAGAGCGGGGCGGACACGCGTTTTGTCTTGTTCATGGACGTCTCTTGCCAGTGGTTGGTGGGCATTCCCTTTTGTTATCTGGCGGCCTTTTCGTGGCACTGGCCCATCGCATTGGTTTACTTGGCGGCCTTCGGCGAAGAGTTCGTCAAGCTCTTCATCTGGGCGTGGCGCTTCCGCTCCCGCGCTTGGATTCGGCGCCTGGTGCACGATGTCGCGGCCTGATGCCCGCCCATCTATACCGTTGCGACGCGGCGCTGCTGTGGTATATGGCGGCGATGTTTGCTGACAAACAAATCGCCGTGGTGGTGCCCGCACACAACGAGGAAAAGCTCATCGCCCGCGCGGTGACCGCCATCCCCGATTACGTCGATCGCATCATCGTGGTCGACGACGCCAGCACCGACAACACCGCGGTGATCGTGCGCGGCCTGCAACCGCAAAACGCGCGGCTGACGCTCGTTGTCCACGGCGAAAACCGCGGCGTGGGCGGGGCCATCGTCACGGGTTATGCCCACGCGCTGGAGTGGCGCGCCGACGTCGTGGCGGTGATGGCGGGAGACGCCCAAATGGACCCCGATGACCTGGCCGCCCTCATTGCGCCAGTGGCTGCGGGCACCGCGGATTACGCCAAGGGCGACCGGCTCTCTTATCCCGGGGTGTTTTGGCGCATGCCCCTGTCGCGCTTTGTCGGCAATCACGTGCTGAGCATTGCCACGCGTTATGCCTCGGGCTACCGGGACGTGCGCGACTCCCAGTGCGGCTTTACCGCCATCAGCGCCGCCGCCATTTCGCAACTGCCGCTCGCATCATTGTGGCCGCGTTACGGCTTCCCCAACGACATCCTGGCGCACCTGCACGGCATCGACGCGCGCCTGGCGCAGGTGTGTGTGCGCCCGCTCTACGGCGACGAGGTGTCGGGCATCTCGCTGACCACCGGCGTGTTTCGCGTGCCCAAGGTCATTGTGCGCTCTTGGTGGATGCGCCGCCGCATGGCGTTGCGTCCCAAGGCGGGGCTCGCCGAAGGGGCCTCCGAACTTTGAGCCACGCGCCGAAGCACATCGGTTTTCTCACCACTTCGTATCCGCGTTTTTTGGGCGATGCCCCGGGGGCCTTCGTGCACGGCATGGCCCGCTCCCTGGTGCAGCGCGGACACCGGGTGACCGTGTTGGCGCCGCAGCCCGCGCCGGTGTCTCCCGCCGGTGCCCCTGTGCCCGCATCGCCGATCACACCGGAGGCAATGGACGGGGTGCGGGTTGTGCGGGTGCCTTATGTGCGCCCCCGCCGGTGGCAGACGCTCTTCTACGGAGACGGCGTACTCGACAACCTCCGCCGCGCACCCCACCGCCTGTGGCAGATGCCCGCGGCCCTGGCTGCCCTGGGCACATCCCTGGCACGCCACGCCAACGACTGGGACGGCCTCATCAGCCACTGGTTGTTGCCCTCGGCGCTCCTGGCCTCAGTGTTTGCGCCCGCTCGATTGCCGCACCTGGCACTGGCCCACTCCGGCGACGTGCACCTGTTGTCGCGCATCCCGTTGGGGGCGCCCATGGCCCGCAGAATTTCGCGCCACGCCCGTCACGTGGGCTTTGTCTCGGCGCAGCTACGCGCGGAGTACGCCGCGATTTTGGGAACTCCCAGCGCCGCGTTGCCGCATCACCGCGTGGTGCCCATGGGGTGCTTTGGGGACGAGCTGCGCACAGACATGCCGCGCGAAGCGGTCCGCGACGCGTTGGGCATCGAGGGCTTCGCCGTGTTGTTCTTGGGGCGCATGGTGCCCATTAAGGGACTGGACGTGTTGCTGCGCGCCCTCGCGGGTCTGGAGGGCGCCATGTTGGTGGCCGCCGGCGATGGACAACAGCGCCCTGCCTGGGAGGCGATGGCCAAGGACACCGCTGTGCGCGCCCTGTTTACCGGTAGCGCCGATCCGCGGATGCGCGCGCGGTTGCTGCACGCGTGTGACGCGCTCGTCGTCCCCTCCTTGCCCATGCCCGATGGCCGCCACGAAGGCATGCCCCTCGTCGTGCTCGAAGGCCTCACCGCGCAAATCCCGGTCATCGCCTCGGACACAGGCGGTATCGGTGAAGTGATCTCGCACCGGGAAAATGGCTGGTTGACCGCGCCCGGAGACGCCGCGGCACTGCGCCAGGCCCTGTCGTTTGCGATGGGCAATCCCGCCGTTACACAAAAATGGGCGCACGCCGGCGCGGCATCGGCCGCACTGCGCCAATGGGAAGTCCTGGCGCCGCAACTTCTTTCCATGTTATTTGATAGATGAAGAAATCGCTTCCTTGGGTTGACGAACACCGATTTTTGGCCATATTCCTTCGGAGTTGATTAACCCACTGGTTACGGAGATTTTCACATGAGTATTCCTGAAACACAGATGGACCGACGCATCCTCGATAGAAATATCCGCAGCGGCGTCGTTTCCGAAAAACAGCTAAAAACCTATCTGGCGGCGCTGCCAGACAAAGCGAGCGAGAGCGAACCCATCGTCATGGGCGACGCTGAAAACGGCAGCGATTCGCAAAAAGACGCGGAGTAACATCGCAGAAACGAGCGTTTGGCATGACCGAAAACCTGCAGGACATCCCCGAAGTAAAAGACCCACTCGACGAGCCCGGGATTCCCATTGATTTCAACACATTCGTTCTGTCACTGAGCTCCTCTGCCGCCTACCACCTGGGGCTTGTGCCGCACCCCGAAACCAACATCACATCCATCAACCTCTGCATGGCGCGTCAAACCATCGACATGCTGAAAATGCTGATGCACAAAACGCAGGGCAACCTCACCACCGAAGAGGAGCGCCTGATCCGCGAGGTGCACTACAACCTGCGCACCGCCTTCATCGCCGCCTCTGCGAAGGCCGAATGTTCCGAGAGCTGAACAGCCGCCCGACAAAACGCCGTTCCCCTGTCTGGCTGGGCTTGCTGGGATTGCTGCTGTGTCTGAGCGGCCCCGCGGGATGCCGCCCCCTCTCCGAGTCTTCTCCTGCGCCCACACCCACGCCCGACCCCGCGCCGCTGTCTGCGCCCCCCGAGGTGCGCGTGGTGTATCCCAATGTGCCGGGGTCCTTTGTCGCCACGGTGAAAAAGCTCAAGCCCTCGGTGGTGAGCATCTTTGCCAAGCAATTGGTGGGGGAGGGGCCCCGGGGCCTAAATATCTTCGGCGAGCTCTTTGGCCTGCCGAACCAGGACCGCGTGCGGCGCTCGCTGGGGACGGGGTTTGTCATCGACGCCCAGGGTTATGTGTTCACGAATTTTCACGTGGTGCAGGGCGCCTACGAAATCATGATTCAGCTCGAGGACGGACGCGAGGTGCCCGCGACGCCGGTGGGGGCCGACGCGGCCTTGGACGTGGCCCTGCTGCACATCGACGCCCCGCAGTTGACCCCGGTGACGCTTGGCGACTCCGACGCGCTGGAGGTGGGCGAGTGGGTGCTCGCCATCGGCAATCCCTTTGGCCTCTCGCACACGGTGACCGCGGGCATTGTCAGCGCCAAGGGACGCGGCGGGCGCGACGTCGGCATGCGCACCCAGGGATACCAAAACTTCATCCAAACCGACGCCTCCATTAACCCGGGCAACTCCGGGGGGCCGCTGTCGAACACCGCCGGCGAGGTCATCGGCATGAACACGGCGATCTCCGCCGAGGGGCAGGGCATCGGGTTTGCGGTGCCCATCAACATGCTGCGCACCATATTGCCGCAGTTGAAAAACGCGGGGCGCATCGTGCCGGCGTGGATCGGCGTGGGCATCCGCGAGCTCAACGACGAGCTGCGGCGGATGACCGGGGCCACCGAGGGCATCATGGTGACCGAGCTCTACGAAAACAGCCCGGCCCACCGCGCGGGCATCCAACCGGGCGACATCATCGTGTCGTTCAACCAGCAACCCGTGAAAGGCGTCGAGGCCCTGGCCTGGATGACCAACACCGCCGGGGTGGGCAACGTGGTGGCCATCGAGGTTTTGCGCGACGGCAAACGCGCGGTCCACCAAGTGCGCGTCGAGGCCCGCCCCGCCATCCGCTAAGCGCGGAGTCCGCCACATCATTTGCTGCGTGCGGTTGCCTACAATCCCACCGGGGGATCGCTGGGCGCGTCGGTGAGCAGGCGCCGGGCTTCGGCCACGGTAAAAAACGAACCGGTCACCAACACCGTGGATGACGCCTCCGGAGACAGGCGCGCGGCTTGTTGCAATGCATCAGACATATCGCGGGCCAGGTGCAGGTGATGCTGTTGGGCAAAGGCCGCGGCATCGAAGGCGCGCTGGATGGGCGGCGCCACGCAGATAACGCGGCGGCAGATGGGGCGCAGCAGGGCGAACATCTCCGCGAAGGGCTTGTCGGATAGGGCGCCGAAGATCAGGGTGTCCACCGGGGTGCGCTGTTCGTCGAGGGCGTCCAGCAGCGCGCGCGCGGCGGGCATGTTGTGGGCGCCGTCGAGCAAGAAGGTGGGGCGGGTGCCGATGCGTTCGAATCGCCCCGGCCAGGTGGCGCTGCCCAGGGCGCGGCGGAAGTTGGCGTCGTCGAGGGTGGGGAAGTGGCGTTGTTGCAAGTGCCGGTAGATGGCCAGGGCCAGGTGGGCGTTTTGCCGCTGGTGCGCGCCGGGCCACGGCGGTGTGAGCGTGTCGTCGACGTGGAAGTCGCGGCCCAGGACCCGCAAGGGCGTCTGGCGTGCGCGGCAAATGGCGGCCACCGCGTTGTGGGCTTCTGTTGGGAGCGCGCCGGTGAACATCGGAATGCCGGGACGTGCGATGGCGGCCTTTTCGGCGGCGATGGCGGCTTCGGTGTCGCCCAGCAGGGCGGTGTGGTCCAGGCCGATGGAGGTGATGGTCGTGGCGATGGGCGGTACGGCGCTCGTGGCGTCGAGGCGTCCGCCGAGTCCCACCTCCAAGAAGGCGATGTCGACTTGAGCCTGCGCGAACACCAAGAGGGCACACAGCGTGGCGGCCTCAAAAAACGTGAGCGGGATGGCGTCGGGCGGCCGGGTGAGCTGCAGGACCCGCCCCAGCGCTCGGGCCAACGCGTCGTCGTCGGCACATTGCCCGTCGATTTGCACGCGCTCGGCAAAGCGGTGCAGGTGCGGCGAGGTGAACATGCCCACGCGCAGCCCGCCGCGGTGGGCCGCATGTGCCAAGACGCGGGTGACCGTCCCCTTGCCGTTGGTGCCGGCGATTTGCACGGCGCGCAGGCGCTGGTGGACGTCGCCGAGGCGGTGAGAGGCCGCTAAGACCCGCGACAGATCGAGCTGTATGCCCTTGGGAGACAGGGCGTAGAGCGCGGAGAGCGCCTGCTGGTAATCGCTGTGGTGTGGGGACGTCGGCGAATGGGGAGGGGCGCTCATGGGCGGTCTTTCTGGGTTGCGAATTCGCCGGAGCATACGGCAAAACGCGCGCCGCAGCACTTTGAAAAACGGGATTGCACCCCTTGGGGCTTCTGACTAAGGTGCCGCCATGTTTGATCTGTCTTCGGAGCTCAATGAACAACAATGTCAGGCCGCCCGCCACGTGGAGGGGCCCTTGCTCGTGCTGGCCGGCGCGGGATCCGGCAAGACGCGGGTCATCACGTACCGCATCGCCAATTTGGTGCGCAACCACGGCGTCGCCCCGTGGCGCATCATGGCCGTCACCTTCACCAACAAGGCCGCCAAAGAGATGCTGGACCGCGTCGCGACCCTGCTCGGCGAGGACGCGCGGTGCTGGGTGTCCACGTTTCACGCGAGCTGTGCGCGCTTGCTTCGGCAATATGGACCGCGCATGGGGGTGGACCCCAAGTTTACGATTTACGACGACCAAGACCAGCGGGCCATGGTGACGCGGGTGCTCAAGGAGCTCAACCTGTCGACGACCCAGTTCCCGGCGAAGGCCGTGGCCGCGGAGATCAACCGCGCCAAGCAGGTGTTGCAAGGCCCCGATGAGTACCCGCAAACCGATTTCTACCGCAGGCACGTGCAGCAGCTTTACGCCCTGTACGAGCAGCGCATGCGCGAGGCCTCGGCCCTGGACTTTGGCGACCTGCTGTACCGCACGGTGTTGTCCATGCGCGCCGACGCCGCCTTGGCCGCAGAGATCGCGGGCATGTTCGACTTTGTGCTGGTGGACGAATTTCAGGACACCAACAAGGTGCAGTTGGAGCTGGTGCGCATGTTGACGCCCCACGGAAATATCTGCGTGGTGGGCGACGACGACCAGTCGATCTACTCGTGGCGCGGCGCAGACGTGACCAACATTTTGGAGTTCGAAAAGCTGTTCCCCGGCGCGGTCTCGGTCACCCTGGACCGCAATTACCGCTCGACGCAAAACATCTTGTCTGCGGCCAACGGCGTGGTGTCACAGCTCGCCGGGCGCCGCCCCAAAAACCTCTGGACCGACAACGCGGCGGGCGAGCGCATCTCGGTGATGGCGACCCCGGATGAGCGCGAAGAGGCGCGCTTTGTCGCGCGGACAGCCAAGGAGCTGGCTGCCAAGGGCACGGCGCTGTCGGAGCAAGCCGTCTTCTACCGCACCAACGCACAGTCGCGCGTTCTTGAAGAAGTGCTGCGCGCCATGAACATCCCCCATCGCGTGGTGGGGGGCATGCGGTTTTACGAGCGCGCCGAGGTCAAGGACATCATCGCCTACCTGCGCCTCATTCAAAACCCCGCCGATCACACGGCCTTTGTGCGCGTGGTGAACACCCCGCCCCGGGGCATCGGCAAGACCACCATCGACCGGCTGATCGAGCTCGCGGTGGCCAAGGAGTGCAGCGCCTTTGACGCCATTGACTTCGCCGATCGCGACACCCTGGGCGCCGCGGCCATCCCCAAGCTGGCGGCGTTCAAGCAGATGGTGCAGCGCTGGCAAAACGAGATCGCCGAGGGGCCGTTCTTTTTGGCGGGGCGCGTCATTGAAGACAGCGGCTACGTCGCGCGCCTCGAATTGGAAAACACCGCCGAGGCCGACGCGCGCATCGAAAACGTGCAAGAGCTCGTCGGCTCCATCGAGGACTTTGTCGCGGACGCCGAAGAGCCGACCCTCGATAATTTTCTCGAGCTCATCACGCTGCAAACCGACATCGACGCGGCGAACTTCAACGCCGATCAGCTCACGCTGATGACCGTGCACTCGGCCAAGGGGCTCGAGTTCAACACGGTGTTTGTCACGGGCATGGAGGAGGGGTTGTTTCCCCTGGTGCGCAGCGAGGATGCCGTGCTGGGCGACACCGACGCCATCGACGAAGAGCGGCGCCTGGGATACGTGGCCCTGACGCGCGCGCGCCAAAAACTGTACATTACGCGGGCCCGGGAGCGCCGGCTTTACGGCAACACGCGCAGCAATCCCCCCTCGCGCTTCATCGGCAACATCCCATCGGACATCGTCCGCCACCTGGCGGCAGAGGGCGTGAAGACCGAGCTCTTGTCACCGCCGTCAACGCGCCGCTCCTATGGCGACTACCGCGCACCGGTGGGCGCTGGGACCCCTTTTCGATCGGCCATGACGCCCCGCCCGGCGCCGCCGCGGCCCAAGACCGACATCTGGGTCGATCCCGAGTACTCGCAGTTGCCCGAATCCGGCAGCGTCTTGGTGCCCGGGCAAATCGTGGGACACGCGCGCTTCGGCAAGGGGCGCGTGGTATCGGTGCAACCCGGCGCCAACCCCAAGGTCGAGGTGGAGTTTCCCGCCTTTGGCCGCAAAGTGCTGCTGTTCTCTTATTTGGAAATCGGTTGACGCGGTCGCTCGCCCCGGGCGGTTGTCCGGGAGGCGGTTTAGAAAACGCGGGGCCAGCGAATGGCGGATGCACTGTCGCGCGGCGTCGGAAGCGGCGCGGTGATGTGGGGCGGCGGTGCGAGGTGCGGCGCGTTTTTCCGCTGGCTCAAAATGTCGCCCAAGAGGGCGCGCATCATTTTGCGGCGACCGTCTTCCACGAGATCGGCCAGCAGCTCTCGGTGGCAGCGGGCCATGTTGCGAAAGCGAATGCCGGTGCCGATGTCCTGTCCGTGGCGCTGAAAGTAGAGAATCTCCGCGCTGGCCCAGATGGTCTCGTTGGCCTCCGGCACATCGAATTGCAGTTGTACAATGCGCGGTGGCGGCGAAAAGAAGCCGTTGGACCGCAGGGTGTACATGCCGGTTCGGCTCAGGTTGACGGCGGTGGAAAGGAATGGGCGATCTTTGACGAACTCGGTGATCAGCCGATCTTGGGGCATGCGAAAACTCGTGCGTCGATTTTGGGTCATGGTGTCCTCCAATTGTTTGAGCACATTGTCCTACATCGGCGCACACCTGTCAAATTCTCGAACAATGAACTATTGGAAGCGAAATTTTTGTAGTTATAAAGAATACAGAGGCATTGGCGCGCCACATGCGGCGTACGCAGTGGCCGAAATCGTCCCGAACCCTTGCGGAGCAGTGAATGCAAAAACAGGCAGCAGAACTCTTAGATGAATATACTTTTTCGGATCGCGATGTGATGTTGCGCGTCCTGGGGCCGGGCAACGAGTTCATCTCGAGCATCGCCCGGGAACTCGGGGTGGAGATGGGGCACCGGGGCGAAACCGTGATCTTTCGCGGCGCGGCGGATCGCGTGCACGCCGGCATGCGGCTCGTCGACCAGCTCTCGCGCGCCTGTCGCGACAACCACTCGCTCAAAGAGGGCGACATCATCCGCGGCGTCCGCATCTTGGCCAGCGACCCCAAGGCGGAGCTGCACAGCATCTTTAACGACGTGGTGCACGTGACCGCCAGCCGGCGGCTCATCACGCCCAAGGGCGCTGCCCAAAAGCGCTACGTCGACGCCATGCGCCGCCACGACCTGACCTTTGGCATCGGTCCGGCGGGCACGGGCAAAACGTATTTGGCGGTGGCGGTGGCGGTCAACGAGCTGCTGGCGGGGCGCTACCGGCGCATCGTGCTGACGCGTCCCGCGGTGGAGGCCGGCGAAAAACTCGGGTTTCTGCCCGGCGACATGGTCGAAAAAATCAACCCCTATGTCCGCCCGCTCTACGACGCCCTCAACGACATGCTCGACTACGAGCGCACGCAGCACTTCATCGCGCAGGGACAAATCGAGATCGCGCCCCTGGCGTTTATGCGGGGCCGCACGTTAAATGACGCCTTTGTCATTCTCGACGAGGCGCAAAACACCACCCGCGCGCAGATGAAGATGTTTTTGACCCGCCTCGGATTTTCGTCCAAAGCCGTGGTGACTGGCGATACAACGCAAATTGACTTGCCGCCGCACACAGAGTCGGGTTTGATCGACGCACAGCGAACACTGGCGCATCTGCCGCAAATTTCGTTCTGCCATTTTTCGGGTGTGGATGTGGTGCGGCACGCCTTGGTGCAACAAATCATCGAGGCCTACGAAGCCCAAGGGCCGTCGCGCAAGGTTGTGAAAGCAAACGAGGGACAAAATGACGAGGTGCATGAATCTAAATGAATGGCTCGGTGAACTGCTCGGTTCATCCCAAGACGCACTGCACATCCGCGCGTTGCCCGAAGGCGCGTTGCTGCTCATGCGGCGTGCCGACGAGAGCGAGTTGGTCATCGAATCCGAGAGCGCGCGCGCCGGAAACGTGGGCGAGAGACCCCGGATCCTCATGGCCGAGGATCCCGATGCAGAACACCCCGGTGAGTGGTTTGAAATTTTGCCGTGTGACGTCACGCGCGCTGCGCTGCTGCGCGCCCTGGACCGCGGCTTCGAGTTTCACATGCTGCGCCGCAACGACGTCGACCGCGAGAAGAGTTTGCGCCGCCGCGACTACGAGCTGCGCGAGCTCATCGAGATCGGCAAGAGCCTCAACACCTTCAAAGACCTGGACGTCCTGCTCATCACCATCCTCGAAAAGGCGCGCCACCTCATCGGTGCAGATGCCGGCAGCATTTATGTCATCGAGGGCGATGCCGACGACGTGACCGAGCGCACCCTGCGGTTCAAGTTTTCGCAAAACGACAGCATCGATTACCCGTCGCAGGAGTTTGTCCTGCCGGTCTCCGCCACGTCGATCGCGGGCGCCGCCGTCGTGATGAAACGCTCCATCGACATCCCCGACGTGCGCGTGATCCCCGAAGACGCCCCCTATCGCTTCGACGCGAGCTGGGACCTGCGCACGGGCTACCAAACCATCTCGGTGTTGGCCGTGCCCATGATCAACCAGGAGGGCGAGGTGATGGGCGTGGTGCAGCTCATCAACAAAAAGCAAAACCCGTCGGTGCGCCTGCTCACCCCCCGGGACTTCGAAACCGAGGTGGTGCCCATGGACGCCCGCGGCCGCACCCTGGTGGAAACCTTGGCGTCGCAGGCGGGCATCGCCATGGAGAACACGCGGCTCTACGCCGAGATTCAGCGCATCTTTGAGGGCTTCATCAAGGCGTCGGTGCACGCCATTGAGCAGCGCGATCCCACCACGTCGGGCCACTCCTTTCGCGTGGCCTTGCTGACGCGCAAGCTCGCCGAGGCCGTGAACCAGCACGACAGCGGCAAGTATGCGGACACGCAATTTGGCGAAGCGGAGTTGCGCGAAATTGAGACTGCGGGCTTGCTGCACGACTTCGGCAAGGTCGGCGTACGCGAAGAGGTGCTGCTCAAGGCCAAAAAGCTGTATCCGCCCAATCTGCGCATCATCCGCTCGCGCATCGACTTCATCCGCACGTCCATTGAAAACGACCACCTGCAGCGCCGCTTGTTAATGATGGAGGTGGGGGCGCCCACCGAAGAGCTGGCCATTCTCGACCAGGCGAGGACGCGGGCCGTCGAGGACCTAGACGAATGCTGGCGCATCATTAACTCCGCCAATGAGCCGACCATCTTGAGCTCCGGCGATTTTGCCAAGGTCGAAGATGTCGCGGCGCGCACCTACTTCGACTTAAACGGCAAGCGGCGCCCGTACCTGGAGGCCTCCGAGCTGGACGCGCTGTTGGTGGCCAAGGGCAGCCTCACCCCGGACGAACTCGAAGAGATCCGCAGCCACGCGGCGCACACCATCTCGTTTTTGGAGCGCATCCCCTGGGGGCGTTCCATGAAGAACATCCCGCGCTATGCGGGCTGTCACCACGAAAAACTCAACGGCACGGGATACCCGCGACAGCTCACCGACAAAGATATTCCGCTGCCCGCCAAGATGATGGCCATCTGCGACATTTACGACGCCCTCACCGCGTCGGACCGGCCCTATAAAAAGGCCGTCTCCCTCGAGAAGGCGCTGCAAATTCTCGACTACGAAGCGCGCGACAACCACATCGACGGCGAGCTGCTCGAGATTTTCAAAACCTACAAGGTGTACCAAGAACTCGACAAGGCGACGGCGCCAGAGTTTCACCCCGGGGTGTCGGGCCATGAATGATGCCGCGTACCGCGAGGGGTATTGGTTGGGTCATGGGGGCCTAGCGAAGATTTGGGGTCTAGCGGCGCTGTTCGCTGTGTGGCTTGGCGGCGGCGCATGGGGGACCGTCCAGGCCCTGGCGCCCGAGATGCGAGATGCCGATGCGGGCGTTGACGTTGCCGACACCGATGTTGATGCTGACACTGGCGTTGCCGACACCGAGACCGAAGCCGATGCCGATGCCGACACTGACGCCGACGCGGGTGTTGTTGCGGATGACATCGATGACGACGCGGGCGTTGCTGCGGATGACATCGATGACGACGGGACGGATGTGGATCACCTTCGCCCGTTCTCGCTCGATACGCCGACGGGGCCCACCGCCGCTTCACTGACGCCCACGCCACATGTGCCCGCTTCCCACGAACCCTCGGTGCGTGTCGCCCAAGCCGATGAGGAGCCCAAGCCCTATGGCCGCGGCGATATGGAGTTGTCGCTGGGGCTGGGCTTCGGCGGCTACGCGGGGGCATTCTCTTTGGGCATCGGCGCGGACTTCGCCTACTACGTCGTATCGCGGCTGGCACCGGGACTCGAGGTTTACTACCAGGCCACCTGGGGCGATGTGTCCTATCCGCAAGCGCTGCGCGTCTTCCCCTTTCTGAAATTCGTCCTCATCCGCTCTTATAGCTTTGCGCCGTACATTTTGGTGGGCGGGGGCAGGCACTTCGAATGGGGCGGCGCCACCGAGTCGTTTACCGGGATGACGTTTAATGGATACGTGGCGGTGAACGCTTGGTTGGTTGGCGTAGGCGGCGGCGCGGTGACCATGATGTCCGAGCACCTCGGCCTCAAAGTGCAGGCGCTCGCCATGTACGAGCGTTACGACAAAGACGTCTACGACTGGGACCGTGGCAAAGACATTCGATACCGCTGGCTCCCGGCCATTTCGCTGGGGCTGGTCTTTGCATTTTAGACAACAGGATGTGCGCATGAGCTTTCGCTTTGAAACAATCGTCAACGGGCCTTTTGCCGAAAACTGCTACCTGGTTTGGGACGACGCCAGCCGCCAGGGCATCTTCATCGACCCGGGTTCGGACCCAGAGCGCCTGCTCGCCGAAGCCCACAGGCACGGGGTGGCGATTCAGGGCGTCTACAATACCCACGGTCACATCGATCACGTGGGCGCTGTGCAGGCGATCTGCGACGCGCTGTCGGTGCCCTTTTTCATCCACCCCGAGGAGGCGCCGGTGCTCGCCTCGCTGCCCGCCCAAGCCCAGATGTTTGGCTTGTCCGAAACCTTTGTGGTGCCCACTCATTTTGAGCCTTTGGTGGACGGTCAATCCATTGGGGTTGGGGCGCTTGTGGCGCAAGTGATACACACGCCGGGACATACACCGGGAGGCGTTTGTTTTCTGTTTGACAAAGACTTATTCGTAGGTGATTCACTATTTTACGGTTCAATTGGCAGAACGGATTTGCCTGGTGGCGATGGGCCTCAGCTTTTGAGGTCATTGACCGAACGCCTCTTTGTGCTCGACGATGAGATGCGCGCGCACAGCGGTCACGGCCCGTCGACGACCATTGGTTTTGAACGACATCACAACCCGTATTTATCGCCCGAAGCCCGCAAGTGGCTGTAGCAAAATACAACATTGTGAAACGAGTCGGATGAGTGGAACTTTGAAATGAGATGTGAAGTTTGTGGCGCACCGTTTGCGCAGGTTCACGACGAGACCCGCTGCTTGCGCTGTCGCGAAAAAGAGGCCTTCGGGCGGACATCCCAATCGGCGACACCGGTCGCGCCGTTGCAGCGTTCGTCTCGGCCGGACTCGGCATCCTCGGCGTCGTCGCCCCCACCGCTCTCCGCGCTCGAAACCATCGACAGCATCACCAGCACCACCGCCGGTTATCCCCGGGTTTCGCGCCGCCACATTTCGGTGCGACCGCAAGCGGCCTCAGAGGCGCCAGCGGTGCGCGTAGAGTTGCCCCTGCCCGACGATGCCGAGCGCTCCTCGGTGTTGCCCAGCAGCGTGGTGCTCGAGGGCAAGTACCGCTTGCTCAACGAGCTGGGACGCGGCGCCATGGGCACGGTGTTCATGGCCGAAGACTTGATGCTCAAACGCAAAGTGGCGGTGAAGTTTTTGCTGCCCGAGCTCGCCGATTCGGTGGAGTGCGCCGTGCGGTTCAAGCGCGAGGCCATCGCCATGGCCGCCATCCGCAACGAAAATGTCGCGCAAATTTTTGCCTACGGCGAGGACGCGGGCACCCCGTACTTTGTCATGGAGTACCTGGACGGCGAGACCGTTGAAAACCTCATCGACTCGCACAACCGGCGCGGTTTCTTTGTGCCCGTCGAAGACGCCACCGACATCATGATTTACGTGCTGTACGGCCTCTCGGCCATTCATCGCGCCGACGCGGTGCACCGCGACATCAAGCCCGCCAACATCATGCTCACCATCGATCCCATGCGCGCCGTGATCATGGACTTTGGCTTGGTGCGCGACGTGCAACTCGAAGACGACATGCGCACCCTGGCGGGGACACCCGCGTACATTGCGCCGGAACTGGTGGAGGGACGCCCGGACGCCGATCGCTCTCCGCTGGTCGACATCTACTCGCTGGGCACCACCTTTTACGAGCTGATCACCGGCTCCATCCCCTTTGGCGGCGACTCCTGGGTCGAGATATTGCAAAAGCACATCGCGGAGATGCCCGTGCATCCGTCGGTGCGGCGACCGGGGTTGCCCGAGGCATTTGACGAAGTCATCTTGCGGGCGATGTCCAAAGACCCGCGCGAGCGCTACCAAAGCAGCGACGACTTTCTTGATGATCTCATCGCGCTGCGCGACATGGTCAGCGAGCAAGCCACTCCCAGTGGACGCGCCGCCACCCGCCCTGCGCGACGCTCGGGGGCACCCACAGCGCACCGAAAATCCACGCCCTCCCGCAACCGCATCTCCACCAACCCCCACGGCGCCTTTCGCTCCACGCCCTCTGGCGCCCGGGGGCGTCTGTTGGTGGCCGACGAGAGCGAACCCTTTCGCACCGAGGTGATGAACCTGGCCAAATCCGCGGTGCCCGGCAGTCGCATTTACTCGGCGGCGGACGGCGCCACGGCCTTGGACATGCTGCAAAAATTAAAGCCCCGGGTGCTCATCATCAACCAGGCCCTGCCGGTGGTGAACGGGTTTGAAGTGGTGGCGGCCTGTGCGGGCGATCCCGACTTCGCCGACATGTTAATTGTTGTGGTGTCGAGCGCGGGCCACAGCCAAGATGCGGCGCTCTTGTACGCCTTGGGCGTTCATCATTTTTTCACGACGCCAGTCGACATGAATGAGTTGGCCGAAATTATCCGCCCCGCCCTCGAAGTCCCCCTGGGCATCTCCAGCGCGCCGCGTTAGGCACGGCAATCCCGATTAGATTAGTCGATGATGCGCACTTCGGTGCGGCGGTTTTGGCTGCGGCCTGCGGCGGTGCTGTTGTCGGCCAAGGGACGCTCGGCGCCATAACCGACGGCGAAGATGCGCTCGGCCGCAACGCCATTGGAGACGAGCCAGCTCTTGACGGCGTTGGCGCGCTCGTCGGAGAGGCGGAGGTTGGCGTCGTCGTCGCCGACGTTGTCGGTGTGTCCGGAGAGCTCGATGCCGATGTCGGGTTTGAGGGTGAGGTATTCGAGCAGGGGTTTGAGGCGAGCGAAGGAGGCCTTGGTGAGGATGGCCTTGCCGGTTTCGAAGGAGACGCCCTTGAGGATGAAGGTGCTCGTGGTGGGGGGATCGTAGGTCATGATGAGCGAGTGGCGCTGGTCTTCGCGTCGGTCGATTTCGAAGCGCTCTTCGTGGCTCTTCACCGAGCTGTCCAGGGACAAGAAGGAGAGCGTGTAGACGGCGTTGATTGGGACGGTGAGGACGATTTTTCCGCGGGTGTTGGAGACGTAGGAGGTGGTTTGTGGCACGCGGTTTTTGCGCACCGAGACGATGACGCCCTCCATCGGTTGCCCGTTTTTGTTTTCGATGGTGACCAAGATGAGGGCTTGTCCTTTGTCGAGCTCGGCGTTGAGCAGCTCGTCGTCCATGTCGAATTCGTCGGCGTGCACGCCTGAGCCCGCGAGCAAGAGCAGCCCCAGGGCGAGACAGGAAGCGGCGCAGCGCCACACCGACAGCGGCGGATGAAAACGGGTTTGTGACATCACAGGACCTCCTTGGCGCAGGTGCGGGGCGTCGCACCGAATGTCTTTATGTCTTTCATTATAAGCCCTGTTGGCGTCGGGTCGCCGTTGTATTTTGCAGCGGCGGACCGGGTGAATGCGTCCGCGTAAAAAAACGAAGTCTTTCGCGGAGAATGCTTGACCGAAATTTTCAAATGATTATAGAGGGAGGCATGAACGCTTTGCACGCAAACTATTATTTTGGCTTTTGGCGCGACGTAACAACCGCGGTGGGCCATAGTTTGCGCTGACTTAATTTACAACCAAAACAACCAAAGGCTCACCAAACGGTGGGCCTTTTTTTTTGCCAAAAAGGGACGCGTTAATGCAGCAGAAAAACAAAATGAACGCTTACACCGTCTTGCGCAGCGGTTCGTGCTGCGCGGATTCCCACGCGTTGTTTCGAGCGCTTTCGGGGACGCGCAACGATACGCTGCTGTTTGAATCCATGGATGGCAACGGTCGCAACAACACGCAGAGTTTGCTGTTTATTCAGAACGCCGTTCGCCTGGAATGCCGTGCCCGAAGCGTGGCGGTGCAGGCCCTGTCGGTGAATGGACGGGGGGCCATTGCGGCCTTGCGCCCGTCGTTGCAGCAGCTCGGCGATCTGGTCGAAGAGGGCGGCGACGTCACCGTTCACTTCCGCGACACCACCGATGTGAAGACGTCGTCTTCTGTGGCGGGCCTCGTGTCGTCACCCGCACCCGCCGATGTGATCCGCCTGTTTGCCTACGGATGGAACCTGGGCAGTGACGATGTGCGAAAGCGTCTGCACCTGCCGGGGGTTTTGGCCTACGACCACATCGATTACCTGGAGGCGTTGCCCCACGCCCAGCGGGACAACCACGGCTTTCCCGATTTCGTGTTTTATCTGCCGGAGATCGTGGTGGTGGTCGCACACGAGACCCACACCGCGCACGTGTTGATCCACGGTTATCACGCCACCAGTTACGACAAGCGCTACGCCGAGGACGGTCGACGCGCCGACGGTCTGGTGGATGTGATCGCCGGTGTCTCGTCCGCGCCGCTGCAGGCCGTGGACAAGGCGCTGCCGCGCGATTGGGAGGCGTCGATTGGCGTGGACCTGAACGACGCGGCGTATGCCAAATGCGTGGATGACATGGTGGCGCACATCGCGCGTGGAGATATCTTTCAAGTGGTGCCGTCGCGCACGTTTTGCATGCCGTGCCGCGATGCGTTTCGCGCCTACGGCGCCTTGCGCCAGTGCAATCCGAGTCCGTATCTCTTTTATGTGCAAACGCCGCAGTTCGCCTTGTTCGGCGCTTCGCCGGAGACCAGCGTCAAGGTGCGCGGTCGGCCCTTGCGGGTTTCCATCCATCCCATTGCCGGCACGCGCCCGCGCGGGGTGAACGCTCAGGGCGAGGTGGATAGCGACCTCGACAGCCGCCTCGAAGCAGAGCTCAAGCTAAATGCGAAAGAGGTGGCCGAACACATGATGCTGGTGGACCTGGCCCGCGATGACATCGCGCGCATTAGCCGCGTGGGAACGCGTGTCGTCACGTCGCTCTTGGAGGTGGAGCGGTATGCCCATGTCATGCACTTGGTCTCGGTGGTGGAAGGCGAGCTGCATCCCGACCGTGACGCGCTCCAGGCCCTGCTCGCGTCGTCCAACATGGGCACCCTGGTGGGCGCGCCCAAAATCGAAGCCGCCAAGCTGCTGCGCGAACGCGAATACGACAAACGCGGACCCTACGGCGGTGCGGTGGGCTACCTCACCTCCGATGGCGCATTGGACACGGCCATCGTCATTCGGGCGGCGCTGGTACGCGACAACAAGGCCTATGTTCGCGCTGGTGCCGGGGTGGTGTTTGACTCCGATGCCGACGTGGAGACCGCTGAAACGCGCGCCAAGGCCATGGCGGTTTTGCGCGCCATCGCCATTGCAGAGGGAGGTGCCGTATGAGCCCGCGCCCTCAATCCAAAGTCAATGTTTTGTTCATCGACAACCGCGGTTCCTTTGCCGCCAACCTCGTCGATGAATTCGCAAAACGAGAATGCCACACCGCGGTTCACCGCAACGATATTCCGGCGGCGGAGGCCTTGCGGATATTGGACGACATGCCCAAGCCGCGGCTGTTGGTGATCTCCTCCGGCCCTGGGACGCCACAAACCGCGGGATGTAGCCTCGCGTTGGTGCAGTGCGTGCCAGCGGAAGTGCCCGTCTTCGGGGTGTGCCTGGGGCACCAGGTCATCGTCGCGGCCATGGGTGGCACCGTGACGCGCAGCCCTGTCATCGCGCATGGCAAAGCTTCGCGCATTGCGGTCAACGCCTCCGCGCCTTTCTTTCAGGGTCTGGGCGGCGAGATCACTGCGGGGCGTTACCACTCCTTGGTGGCGTATCCAGATGAGCGGCTGTTTGAGATCGCAGCCCGCTGCGACGACATTCCCATGGCGGTGACACACCGCGTGCGTCCGATGTTTGGCGTGCAGTTTCACCCGGAGTCCATCCTGACGCCCCAGGGCGGCCGCATCATCGAAAACGTCATTTCGTGGGCGGCAGACATGGACGCCGAAGATGTACGGGGGCGGCCATGAAGGTGCTTCTCGACAAAATCAGCAATCGCGAAGATCTCTCTGCCGACGAAGCGGAGAGGGCCTTCTGCGCCATGGTGCAGGGCGAACTCGACGCGGCACAAATTGCGGCGCTGCTCATCGGTTTGCGCACCAAGGGCGAACACACCACCGAGGTGATCGGTGCCGCGCGCGCGCTGCGAAACTCCTGCGCGCCTTTTGAACGGCCGCATTACGACACGGCAGACTCCTGTGGAACGGGCGGCGATGGCGCTCACACCATCAATGTCTCGACAGCGACAGCCGTGGTGGCCGCCGAGATGGGCGTGCGCATGGTGAAGCACGGCAACCGCTCCGTCTCGTCGCAGTGCGGTTCGGCCGATGTGCTCGAGGCCTTGGGGGTGCGCATCGACGCCGCGAACGACACCTCGCGGCGCTGTCTGGACGAGGCGGGCATTTGCTTTTTGTACGCGCCGCAAAATCATCCGGGGTTGCGCTTTGCCGGGCCGGTGCGCCAGGCGTTGGGGGTGCGCACGGTGATGAACCTCTTGGGACCACTCGTCAATCCGGCGCGGCCGTCCGTGCAGATCATGGGGGTGTACGATCCGGCGTTGCTGGAACCCGTTGCGAAGGTGCTCGGCGCCTTGGGGTGCCGCAGTGCCATGGTGGTGCACGGCAGCGGCCTCGATGAAGTGGCGGTTCACGGCCCGACGCAGGCGGTCTGGTACCGGGACGGCGCGTTGCAGCGGTTGACATTTTCGCCAACGGATGCAGGCCTCAAGCGCTTTTGTCTCACCGAGATCCGCGGGGGAGGCGCCCGTGAAAATGCCGTCGTCTTGCGGCGCATTTTTGAAGGGCAGGGCACCGATGCGCAAAACGCGGTGGTGGCCATGAATGCGGGTGCGTTGGCCATGGTGGCCGGATTGGCGGCCGACATCCGCGAGGGAACAGATTTGGCGATGGACGCGTTGACAGGCGGCGGTTGTGCAGCGCGCCTGGAGCATTTCGCGAGGTTGTCCCATGCGGTTTGAAGACATCGCGGCGCGCAAACGCCAGGAGGTAGCGGCGCGCAAACCCCGGAATTGGCGGCCTCCGACGCATCTCGCGCCCTCTGAACGAAGCCTGGAGGACGTCTTGCGGCAGCCGCACACCGGTTTCATTTTGGAGTGCAAGAAGGCATCGCCGTCCCGCGGCTTGATCCGGGCGGATTTCGATCCCGCCGCCATTGCCCGCGTTTACAGCGAGACCGCGGACGCCATCTCGGTGCTGACCGACGAGACCTTCTTTCAGGGGCATTTGTCGTTTCTGTCGCGGGTGCGCTCGGCGGTGTCCGTGCCCGTGCTCTGCAAAGACTTCGTCGTAGATGTGTTCCAGGTGTATGAAGCGCGGCAATACGGCGCCGATGCGGTGTTGCTGATGATGCGCTTGTTGGACGCCGCTGCCTTCTCGCGTTGTTTTGCGGCGGCCCGTTCGCTGGGAATGGACGCGCTGGTGGAGGTGCACAACGAGATGGAGATCGATCGCGCCGTACGGCTTGGGGCGCGCATTATCGGCATAAACAACCGCGACTTCGATTCGTTTCGCGTCGACCTCGACACCACGCAGCGATTGGCCTCGCGCATTCCCGCCGACCGGGTGCTGGTGTCCGAGTCGGGCATCGCCCACCACCGGGATGTGCGCCGTCTCCGTCCCCAGGTGGATGCATTTCTCGTGGGCAGCGCGTTGATGGCGCAACGCGACTTGCGCGCCGCCGTGAACGCCCTGGTGTACGGCCGCGTGAAGCTGTGTGGATTGACCCGCGCCGAAGACGCGCAGTACGCACATGCGGCGGGGGTTACGTGGGGAGGGCTGATCTTCGCGCCGGCGTCGCCGCGGTGTGTGTCGCGCACCCAAGCCGCACAAATCGCTCGCGAGGTCTCGCTGCCGCTCGTGGGGGTGTTTGTGGATCAGCCAGCAGACTTCATCGCGTCGTGCGTGGAAGAACTCGGCCTGCACGCCGTTCAGTTGCACGGGCGCGAAGACGCGTCGTTTGTGGCGCCGTTGCGGTCGCGCATCGGCGACGGCGAGATATGGAAGGCGGTGCCGGTAAATGGAAGGCCCCCCGCGCTGGTGTCCTGCGCCGATCGCGTGCTCTTCGATGCGGTGCAGCCGGGCGGTGGCGTCGCCTTTGATTGGTCGCTGCTGCGCGGCATCGATTTGTCCGAACATCTTTTGGCCGGTGGGCTGACGCCGGAAAATGCGGATGCGGCGGCGGGATGCGGCGCGTTTGGCCTGGACGTCAACTCGGGGGTGGAATCGGCGCCGGGCGTGAAAGATGTCGGTGCATTGTCGCGCTTCATGCAGGCGCTGCGCGGCACCGGCAGGGCGTTGTCGCCCAAAACCCCAGGCCCCGAAAACAACGAGGAGATACCGGGATGAGAGAGAACGGCCGATTTGGTGTGTTTGGCGGCGCCTATGTGCCCGAGATTTTGTACCACGTGCTGGAGGAGCTCGAAGCGGCGTTTTTGGACGCGCAAAACGATGCGTCCTTCCAGGCGGAGCTCGCGCTGTTGCTGCGGGACTATGCGGGACGTCCCACGCCCTTGTACCGCTGCCGCAACCTCTGCGCCGACACCCGGGTGCGCCTCTATCTCAAGCGCGAAGATTTGCTGCACGGGGGCGCCCACAAAACCAACCAGGTGCTCGGCCAGGGCTTGTTGGCCAAGCGCATGGGCAAGCGCCGCCTGATCGCCGAGACCGGAGCGGGACAGCACGGCGTGGCCACGGCTTTGGTCGGCGCCCTGTTGGGGATGACCACGCGCATTTACATGGGGGCCAAGGATGCGGAGCGGCAGGCGGCCAATGTGTTCCGCATGCAGATGCTCGGCGCCGAAGTGGTGCGCGTCGACGCCGGATCGCGCACGCTGAAAGACGCCATCAACGAAGCCCTGCGCGATTGGTCGCAGCATTATGCCGACACCCATTACCTATTGGGTACGGCGGCGGGCGCCCATCCCTTTCCCACGATGGTGCGCGACTTTCAAAAGGTGATCGGCGCGGAGATCAAAAGACAAATGCTGTCTGCCGAAGGGCGCTTGCCCGACGCGGTGATCGCCTGTGTGGGCGGCGGTTCCAATGCCATCGGCGCCTTTCACGCGTTTGTACCGGATGCGGATGTGGCGTTGATCGGCGTCGAACCCGCCGGTCGCGGTCTGGATACCGAACACCACGGCGCCACGCTGCAAAAGGGACGTCCCGGTGTGCTGCACGGCGCCCACACCTATGTGCTGCAGGACGCCCATGGGCAAGTGCAGGAGTCGTGGTCCATCTCGGCGGGATTGGATTATCCGGGCGTCGGTCCCGAGCACGTGCACTTGATGCAGAGCGGCCGGGCGCGTTACGTCGGCGTCACAGATGACATGGCCCTGGACGCCTTTGTGGCCCTGTCGCGTCAGGAGGGCATCATCCCGGCGTTGGAATCGGCGCACGCGCTGGCCTTTGCGATGCAGATGGCCCAAGCGGCGACGCGGGAAACCGTGTTGGTCGTGAATTTGTCGGGCCGCGGAGACAAGGACCTGGACACCGTGTCCCAGGCGCTGAAAGAAAGAGAGGTGGGTCCATGATAGGGCATCGCTATGCCGAGATGTTTGCGCGCACAGATGCGGAAAACCGCGGGGCGTTCATCCCCTTTCTCGTGGTGGGCGATCCGACGCCGGAGTTGTTTCTGGCGGCGGCCCAGGGGTTGATAGATGCCGGCGCCGATGCCCTGGAGTTGGGCATTCCCTTTTCGGACCCCACGGCGGATGGACCCGTGGTGCAGGCGGCGGTCAACCGCGCGCTGGCCGCTGGCGTAACACCCGGTGACTGCTTTGCGCTCATCGCGCAATTGCGCCGGCAAAACAGCGCGGTGCCCGTGGGCATTCTCACCTATGCCAACGCGGTGTTTCAGCAGCCGTTCGACGTGTACTTTCAACGCGTCTTTGCGGCGGGCATCGACGCCGTGCTGACCGCGGATCTGCCCATCGCCGAAGCGGACGCGTATGCCGCCCAGGCCGAACAGTGCGGCGTGTGCCCGGTCTTTATCGCGCCCCCCGACGCCCCGGACGAAGCGCTGCGCCGCATTGCCCAGCGCTCCCGGGGCTACACGTATGTCGTGTCGCGCAGCGGCGTGACGGGTTGCAACGCGCACCTGACGGGCGATTTTCGCGCCACCATTGCCCGGCTCAAGGCCGCGGGTGCCGTGCGTCCCGTTGTGGGGTTTGGCATCGGCGAACCGTCCCACGTCGCCCAGGTCGTGCAGGCCGGTGCTGCGGGCGCCATCAGCGGTTCCAGAGTCGTCGACATGGTACACCAGGTTTTTTTGCAACGCGGAGATTTGCGGGTGGCACTTTCACCCTTTGTCGAAAAAATGAAACGCGTTACAAAACGCGAACCCAACGTATGGAAAGAGTGACGAAATGAAAAACTTGAAAATGGCAACACTCGGGAACAAAAAACGCACGCTGGTGCAAGCGGGCACCGCGGTCTTTGGCGATCGCCTGGTGGTCATCGCCGGCCCGTGCAGCGTCGAGAGCGAGAAGCAGACCATCGAAGCCGCCATCGCCGTGAAAGAGGCGGGCGCCGATATGTTGCGCGGCGGCGCCTTCAAGCCCCGCACATCGCCGTATGCCTTTCAGGGACTCGGCCTGGAAGGCCTCAAGATTTTGCGCAAGGCCTCGGAGATCACCGGCCTGCCCACGGTGACCGAGGTCATCGACACGCGCGATGTCTCGTGGGTCGCCGAATATGTCGACATGCTGCAAATCGGCGCGCGCAACATGCAAAACTTTTCGCTGCTGCTCGAAGTGGGGCGCCAGGAGCGGCCGGTGCTGCTCAAGCGCGGCATGTACTCCACCATCGAGGAGTGGCTCAACTGCGCCGAGTACATCTTGAGCGAGGGCAACCCCAATGTCGTGCTGTGCGAGCGCGGCATCCGCACCTTCGAGCGCTACACGCGCAACACGCTGGACCTCAGCGCCATGGTAGCGGCGCGTCAGCTCTCGCACCTGCCGGTCATCGTCGACCCCACCCACGCCACGGGGCGCCTGAGCCTCATCGAGCCCATGTCGTTGGCGGCCATTGCCAGCGGCACCGACGGTCTGGCCGTTGAGGTACATCCCTGTCCCGACGAGGCGCTGTGCGACGGCGAGCAGTCCATGCCGCCCGAGCTCTTCGTGCGCTACATGAAGAACATCCGCGCGCTGCAGCACGCCATGGAGTCCCTGCCGTGATGAGCCCCTTGCACATCGACGGCCGCAATGGGCGCAGCACCATTTACGTCGACGGGTCCATCGATGCCCTCGCCGAACTGCGCGGGGCGCGGCGGCTCTTCATCATCACCGATGAAAACGTGTTTCAACACCACGGGGCGCGCTTCCCCGCTGCCGACGATGTGGTCGTGGTGCCGGCGGGGGAGTCGAGCAAAAACCTCGCCGATGTCGAACGCATTTACGAGCGCCTCATCGCCGCCGAAATCGATCGCGACGCGCTCATCGTGGGCATTGGCGGCGGCATGGTGACCGACTTGGCGGGCTTTGTGGCCGCAACCCTATTGCGCGGACTGCCCTGCGGCTTTGTGGCCACCACGGTGCTCGCCCAGGTCGACGCGGCCATCGGCGGCAAAAACGGCGTGAACATCCAGGGCTACAAAAACATGGTGGGCACCATCCGGCAGCCCGCGTTTGTGATCAACGACACATCGCTGTTGGCCACCCTGCCCGCGCAGCAGTTCGTCAACGGGCTCGCCGAGGTGGTCAAGTCGGGGCTCATCGCCGACGCGGAGCTGTTCGCGCGCCTCGAAGCGCACGGTCCGCAATTGGTCGCCACCCAGCGCGACGGGCACCTGGCCGAGGTGCTGGCCCGGGCGGCCAAAGTAAAGGTAGATATCGTTAACCGCGACGAGTTTGAAACCGGCGAGCGGCGCCTGCTCAACTTGGGGCACACTTACGGACACGCCGTTGAAAAGCGCACGCAGATGCCCCACGGGTTTGCTGTATCCATCGGCATGGTGGTGGCGGCACATCTGTCGGTGCAGCGCCAAATGCTCGCGCCCGAAGACGCGCAGCGCATCGAAAACGTACTGCGGCGCCTCGGGCTTCCGGTGTCTGCCGACGTGCCCCGCCGCGCGCTGATGGACGCCATGCGCAAGGACAAAAAGCGCGCCAGCGACACCGTGAACTACGTGTTGCTCGACGCCATCGGCCACGCGGTGACCGTGCCCATCGCCTACGACGAACTCGAAAGGACACTCGATGATCTGCGTCTCCCTGTTGCATGAAGATGCCGATGTGGTGTGTCGCCTCCTGCGGCAGCCCGAGCTCGAGATGGCCGAGATCCGCCTGGACGGCATGGTGTTGCGCGACGGCGATCTGGCGCGGCTCTTCGGCACAAACTTGCCCACGCTGGCCACCTGTCGTCCCACGCCCAACCGCTCCGAGGCCGAGCGCGCCGCGGTGCTCATCGACGCCCTCAAAGCCGGGGCGCACTGGGTCGACATCGAGGTCGAGGCCGACGACGCGTTTTGCACGGCGGTCTTGCAGCAGGCGCGGGCCCTGCACCGCCGCGTTATCGTCTCGTATCACAACTACGACGCCACGCCGGACGAGAGAACCCTGCGTGAAATTGTCGACGCGTGTTTTGCCCGCGGGGCCGATTGCGCCAAGGTGGCGTGCCAGGCCCACTCCCCCGCCGACGCCGCGCGGCTGTTGGGGCTGATGGACAGTACGCGGCCGGTGTTGGCCATCGGCATGGGAGCGCCCGGACGCATCACCCGCGTTGCGGCGCCCTTCCTCGGTGCGCCGTTTACATTCGCCGCGCTGGATGCGGCCTCTGCCACGGCGCCGGGGCAGCTCGCGCTGGCGCATTTGAAAGGCATATACAGGGAAATGACCGGCATGTAAGATGCCGAGACGGCGGTGTACGCCGCCCCAAAACCAGGGACTGAACGCCGATGAAACACGTCACACCGGGAACCGCAAGCGGCACATTGAACGCGCCGCCCTCCAAGAGCATGGCCCAACGCGCCATCGCGCTGGCGACGCTCATCCCCGGCGAAAATCGCATCCAACTCAACACCCGCGCCCTCTGCGACGACATCGAGAGCGCCTTGGGTGCCGCCTTGGCCCTGGGCGCCGACATCACCCGCCACCCCAACGAGATCGTCGTACACAGCGGTGTCAATGCGCCCCAGGTCGAGATCCCCTGCGGCGAATCCGGTCTCTGCCTGCGCATGTTTTCGGCCATCGCCGCCCTCTTTGATCGCCCCCACCGCTTGGTGGCGCGCGGCACCTTGCAGCGGCGTCCCGTCGATATGGTGGTGGCGCCCCTGCGCGCGCTGGGCACGACGTGCCACACCCAAGGCGGCTTCCCACCACTCGACATCCAGGGACCGCTGCGGGGCACCGAGGTCGCGGTGGACGGCACCACGAGCTCGCAATTTCTCACGGGGTTGCTCATGGCGGCCACGCGCGCTGCCCAACCGCTGCGCATTCAGTCGCCCGGGCTCAAGAGCCGCCCGTACGTGCAGATGACCCTCGACCTGCTGCGCAGTGCCGGCGCCCAAATTGAGGCCGACGAGCGACTCGAAAACTACGTCGTTGCGGGCAACACGGCCTACGCGCCCCTGCGCTACCAGGTGCCCGGCGATTGGTCGGGTGCGGCGTCCTTGCTGGTGGCCGGCGCCTTGTCCGGACCGGTCTCCGTGTGTGGCCTCGATGCCCAGTCCGCCCAGGCCGATCGCGCCATCCTCGACGCCCTGGCCCAGTGCGGTGCCCGCGTGCACATCGACGGCGACTGTGTCACGGTGCGCCGGGGTGCCCTGCAGGCCTTCGATTTCGACGCGGCCCACTGCCCCGATCTCTTCCCGCCACTGGTGGCCTTGGCCGCCAACGCCGCAGGGACATCGCGCATCGCGGGGGTGCACCGGCTCGCCACCAAGGAGAGCGACCGCGCCAAAACACTGCAGAGCGAATTTGGCCACATGGGCATCGCCTTGTCCGTGCAAGACGACAGCCTGCACATCACCGGTGGTCGGCCGCGCGCAGCCACCGTGGACGCCCACGGAGATCACCGCATCGCCATGGCCTGTGCCGTGGCGGCGCTGCCCGGAGACGGGCCATTGTCGATTCGCGGCGACGACGCCGTGCACAAATCCTATCCGGGTTTTTTCTCGGATTTGACAGCGCTAGGGGTACACATCTCATGAACAGCTTTGGCAGGTTATTTCGCGTCACCATTTTTGGCGAGTCCCACGGCAAAGGCGTCGGCATCAGCGTCGACGGCTGTCCGGGCGGCGTCCCGCTCTCCGAGGCCGACTTCTCTGCCGACATCGAGCGGCGTCGTGCGGGGAAACCCGGCACCACGCCCCGGGCCGAAAAAGACATTCCCAACATCATGAACGGCGTCTTTGAGGGCACCACCACGGGCGCGCCCATCATGATTCAGTTTTACAACGCGGACACGGACCCGAGCTCCTACGACAACATCCGCAACACGCCGCGGCCGGGGCACTCCGATTACGCGGCCTACCGCAAGCACGGCGGCTACAACGACTACCGCGGGGGCGGGCACTTTTCGGGCCGCATCACCGTGGGCATCGTGGCGGCTGGCGTGGTGGCGCGCAAACTGCTGGGCGACATGAAGATCACCGCCCAGGTGTTGGAGGCCGGCGGCGAAAAAGATGCCGTGGCGGCCGCGGTGGCGGCGCAGCGCGAGATGGACTCCGTGGGCGCCTTGGTGGAGGTGCGCGTGGAGGGCGTCCCCGCGGGTTTGGGCGAGCCCTTCTTCGACTCCGTAGAAGCCGTGTTGAGCCACCTGATGTTTTCGGTGCCCGGCGTCAAGGGCATTGAGTTCGGCACGGGCTTCGCGTGCGCCAAGATGCGGGGCAGCCAATTCAACGATCCCTTTGTGCACATCGACGGCACCACCCGCACCAACCACAGCGGCGGCATCAACGGCGGCATCACCAATGGCAACCCCATCGTCTTTCGCGTGGCCGTACGCCCCACGTCGAGCATCGGCATGGTCCAAGACACGGTGAACCTGAAGACCGGCGAGCCCGACGTGCTCGAAGTGCGCGGTCGTCACGATGCGTGCATCGGACTGCGTTTTCCCCCCATTTTAGAATCCATGACGGCCATTGGTCTGGCCGATCTGCTCGCAATGTCGCGGGCGACCAACGCCACAACCCAAAAACCGAGGTAATGAAATGAAACTCGAAGCCATTCGCAAACGCATAGATGAAATCGATAGAGAGTTGGTCTCGCTCCTCGAAGCCCGCATGGAGATGTCCTTGCGCACTCGGCCATTCAAGACCGCCACCAAGGACGAAGAGCGCGAAGCCGCGGTGATCGAACACGCCCAGCGCTCGCGCCTCGCCTTGCTGGACGAGAGCTTTATCGAGCAGCTCTTTCAGCGCATCATGGACGAGAGCAAAAATCTCCAAGAGCGCAAATTGCCCCTGGTGGCCTTTCAGGGCGAACACGGTGCCTACAGCGAGATGGCCTCGCGGGCGTTCATGCCGGGCAGCGCCTACATCCCCTGCGCGAAGTTCTCCGAGGTCTTTGAGGGCGTGTCCGAGGGCGCGTTCGACTTCGGCGTGGTGCCGGTCGAAAACTCCCTGGAGGGCGCCGTGACACAGGTGAACAACCTGCTCACCCACACAACGCTCAAGGTCATCGGCGAAACGATTGTGCCGGTGCACCACTGCTTGCTGGTGGCCAAGGGCACCGACTATCGCGAGGTGCGCGAGGTGTATTCGCATCCGCAGGCCCTGGCCCAGTGCGCGGCCTTCTTGGAGCGCAACCGCTTGGAGCCGCGACCCTATTACGACACGGCGGGTGCGGCGCGCATGCTCAACACCGCCAAGACGCGTGCTGCGGCCATCGCCTCGCCCCTCTGCGCCCAGCTCTACGACCTCGAAATCCTCAAAGAGCACATCGAAGACGACCCCACCAACTCCACGCGCTTCCTGCTGCTCTCGCGCGAGCCCTCGAAGGTGCCGGGCGACAAGTGCTCCATCGTCTTTGCCACGGCGCACAAGTCCGGCGAGCTGCTCGAGTCCCTGCGCATCTTCGCCGAGTCGCACATCAACCTCACCCGCATCGCCTCCATGCCGCACCGCACCGAGAGCGGCACCTACAATTTCTTCTTGGATTTCGAGGGCTCCGATCAGGACGCCAAGGTGCTCGAGGTGCTCGACAAAGTGCGCGCCTTCACCCCCAGCATGCTGCTACTGGGCTGCTATCCCCGCTTCAACGGCTGAGCCCCTCATTCATTTCAGTCACATATCGATTACCGGTGTAGGGGCATCTCCACAGGGTGGGTACCCGCAAGACCAGGGCAGACACGCAGGTACCGCCCTACGTTTTCCCGGCCCCGCTCCTGTGTACGGGCTGTTCGCGAACCGTCCCGCCGTTTTCCCGCGGCACGAAGACGCCGGATAAAACGTAAAGCGATTGACGGGCGCGCGGAAAAGACAGCACAATTTGGAATATGACCGACAATTGAAAACGCCGACATCGGGCGCTTTCTGTCTCGCATGGGAACGGATGCGAAAACCACCGAAAGGGAGATGCAATGGCAAAGAGAATGGCTCTGTTGGGCGCCTTGTTCGCGGCACTGCTGCTATCCGCGGGTTGCGACAAGGATTCAAAAGGGAGCGCGGATGCCGACCCGGGCGACACAGCAAGTGATCCCACGGGCGACACAGCGAGTGATCCCACGGGCGACACAGCGAGTGACCCCACGGGTGACACGGCGAGTGATGACCCGGGCGATACCGAGACCGATGACCCGGGCGACACCGCGAGTGATGACCCGGGCGACACGGAGACCGATGACCCGGGCGATACGGAGACCGATGACCCGGGCGACACCGAGACCCCGCCCCCAGGCTGCGCCTCCGACGCCGACTGCACCGAGCCCGGCTTGGGCCTTTGCATCGTCGCCACCGGCGAATGCGTCATGTGCGCAGAAGACGAAGACTGCCCCGGACCTGATGTTTGCAACGACAACACCTGCGAGGCCAGGTGCGATGCCCAAGGGACGCCGGTCCTGATTGGTCAGAACTACCAGTCCATGGGAGGTCGCAATGATCCGCTCATCTATCATGGGGGGTTCGAGATTGGTGACGCGATGGCTGACCTGAGCATCGGGTTCCTTCCGAACGTCATCGCGCCGGGCATGGTCGATTTGGCGACCACCACCGAACACTACTTCATGCTCCATGTGCAATCCGGGATGCAGATAATGAATTACTTGCTGGTATCGGGAACCATGGAGGTCACGGAGATCGACGTCACCTATGGCGCACCCTTCCACGCGTGGTTCCGCAACGTCGTCCTGCTGTTGGACGACATGGTCAGCACCTTGTGTATCAACGACTTTGAGATCGCCGCCTTCCTGAACAACCCTGATCTGTGCTTCGACGACGACGATTGCGACAGCAGCGCGCCGGTGTGTGGCCCCGGCGGCTTTTGCGCGCCGGTGGCGGATTGGATCTGCGCCCCCTTTTGGTACGATAACGGCCTCTGCGAATGCGGCTGTGGCGCGCGCGATATCGATTGCGCAGACGATACCGTCGGGTCTTGCGAATATCACGGTTGCAGCATGTTCAGCTATCCCAACGCCGACGAGAACTGGCGCTGCGAACCGCTGGCCACGCCCCCCAATTGGACCTGCCCGCCACACATGTACGGCGACGATTACTGCGACTGCGGCTGCGGCGTGCGCGACATCGACTGCGCGGGTCCCGAGGCCAGCCACTGCTACCAAAACGATTGCCCCAGCGGCACCGCACCGGTCGACG